>Ga0214543_1011126_pt1 | contig 12848 bp, 6 predicted proteins | sample CNSS2metaG_FD_160094 | JGI IMG/M metagenome (GOLD analysis project Ga0214543, IMG submission 160094) | Root nodule microbial communities from cowpea collected in UCLA plant growth center, Los Angeles, California, USA - CNSS2 | ecosystem: Host-associated > Plants > Roots > Nodule | place: USA...
TGCTTGTGTTGGTGAGGGTTGGGCTTGAAGGACTAAGTCCATAGGATTCTGGGATGTGCTTGGAATGAGTCGCGAACGAGGAGTTCGTGATGGGTGGACCGCATGCGGAACGTGAACAGTTAGTTCAACAAAGGTACTCTTGTTGGGATGAATGAGCGAGGGAGTTCATTTCATGCTCAACTTGGGAATGCTATGAGCGAGGGAGTTCATAGTAGGAAAGACGGGTATGCGTGTCCGGGTCCGAGCGAGAAGTTCAGATGAACGGGCGTGAGAGTCCGTGAAGCAGGACTACAAGCGGGATAGGCTTGTAGGTTGGACCACGAGCGAGGAGGGTCGTGGAAGCACATGAAATCCCAGAGTTAGAATACATGCAAGAACTGACATTGGTTATGAGTGTGGGAAAGAGGGTATTTTGAAAATAAACAAATGGATACTTATGTTTGGGCTGGAAATTTAATTTCATATTTATTTATGTTTATGTGCATAGCTCACCCTATCTGTTTGTGTGTGGCAATGATTGGGTAATTTATTATCCGGGAGCAAACGATGTTACAGGTGAGCCAGGAAATGCTTAGTGGCGGAGAGTGGGCTCAGTGCACGAGGGGATTTTATAACTATTTTTGGTTTAATTTATATGTAATTTGATTACAGTTTTTACGGTTTTAGAATATTTGGATTATTAATGTTTTAGAATATTTCCCGTGGTTTTTGGGAAATAGTTTCATTAATAAATGAGGTTTTAGTTATATAAATTGTTGTTTATTATTTATTTTAAGTAATATCCTGTCGGAATGTTACAACACCCAAAATCCATATACTAGACCTCGTCACTCAATCTGTCTAGTTTCGTCACCATCATAGTATCACTGGCTCCTCTGATTCTTCCTTTTCGCCATGTAGGCCTAATAACTAGAGTTTGAATGGTTTTCTTCAGAATCTTGGTTGCTTGGAGTTGCCTTGCACTCTAAAGAAAAATGTCCAATGTGATTGCAATTGAAACATTTAACCCTTTTACTATTTGTCTTCTTGTTACCCCCTCGCCAAGCATTTGAGGTTCTTTGTTTGCTATTAGAGTAATACCCATTTTCTTTTTCTTGATCAGTACCTCTGCCATAACCTCCTACGGAGCCTCTCCCACATCATCTGCCACAAAAACTCCCTCTTTGGGTTATACCCATTCTTCTTGGACATGTGAGCCTGCACACTACACCATTTTTCACTTTAAACAACATGTAGAAAGTGTTGTCTGAAGTGAAAAAAGTGTGGCCTAAACTTTAGGCAACATTTTGGCTATAGTTTTGTAGGCGTGTGGAGGATATGGCTGTAGGCTTAGGTTATAGGCAACAATTTTTGTACTAAAGGCCACACAATTTACAAAATTATTGCCTTATAGTGTTAGAATAAGCCACACATTTTAAATGTTGCTTATTGTTTATAGACAACACATCTTAAATGTTGCTTGTTGTTTATAGGCAACATATTTTAAATGTTGCTTATTATTTATAGACAACACATTTTGAATGTTGCTTGTTGTTTATAAGCAACACATTTTAAATGTTGCTTATTATTTTTTAGACAATACACTTGAAATGTTGCTTCATGTTTAGACAACATATTTTTAAATGTTGTCATATGTAAAAACCATATCTCTTATCTATCCTTTAGAGAACACTTTTCTAATGTGGCTTGTTGTTTATAGGCAACCCATTTTAATGATGCTTATTGTTTTTAGACAATAAACTTTAAATGTTGTTTCATGTTTAGACAACATGTCTTTAAATTGATTTAACATATAAATATACATGTAAATCGATAATTTTAAAATTAGAATTATTCATCTAAGCAAGTTTTATATTAATTTTTAGTTATTGATTTATGTAACATTAATTATCATTTTAAAATGTGACTAAATCTTGTTATATTACAAATATAATTATAAAACATGTAATATACATAATAAGTAATAAGAGTTCATAAACATTAAAACTAAGAGGTAAAAGTAACATATGTAGTTTAATGTATGCTAAAACTAAAAGTATTGTAAGTATTAACACTAAAAGAGTTAAAAGATAACAAAAGAATTATAACATTTGTTATGTAAAATCTAAAAGTTCTTCGATGAATCATTTTTCAATTTGCTCTGTGGTATTTTCTTAAGGTTCAACCTGAAAAAAGTAAACAAAAATTGAACAAGCCTTTTAAAATATGATCTAATGTGTAATGCTATCTTGAACAAACAGATTCAGAGTTGAAGTAAACCTATATAAGTAAATATCACAGAGTTTTACAGAAATCATGTAACATCCCGACAAGATATTACGGATTTAAAATAATATAAAACATCCATATAGTTTACAACTTTATTTCAAAACCCTAAAATAAAGAAAACTCTCAAGCTATCCTCGCTCCGTAGCTAAACCTCACCAGAACCACCTGCAACAACATCATCTGCTCACGTGTACTGTGTACATCGCCAACCACAAGCAGATAGGGTGAGCTTAATAAAATAAACACACACACATATTATACAATCGCACCAGAGGAATTCCCTCATTTGATTCCCTATCACATGGCCATAACCATGTTATTCGTGTCCTACATCTTCTAGTGACTACTTCAAGGTGTCTTGCTGCCATACCTATCGGCCACAACCGATAGAGCACGTGCGAGAAACCATGTCACGGATCATACACCGTAACGCCAGGTGGAGTTCCCAAATACGAACATAGCCGTAGCGTCCATAAACTACCAAACTCATCAGCTAGTTACTGAAGAGGGCAATCTATCTGGACCCATTCGTACTGGCCACAACCAGCACACTCACACCAACAACACTCACCAACCCAACCTCAACTCAAGGGTTCCTCGTGTTCATCCGCCATCCGGAGCTCAACTCGAGGGATGCCATTTCGAGCTCAACTCGAAGAATGCCACGTGCTTAACCCCTATCCCGAGCTCAACTCAAAGGATACGTTCCGAGCTCAACTCAAGGAACACCAGCAAGCCGACCTTTAAAGTATCTTAAAAGCCTTGTAGATCACGCATGCAAAACCAACAACCCAAGGCTGCTGCAGCAAAATCGCCTAGCGGGGGACACGTACCGCCAGGCGTTGTCGCTTCCAAACCACCTGGCGAGGGATACATACCACTAGGCGCGTAGCGCCTCTGAAAACACCATCACTGTCGTTATCGCCTGGCGGGACTCCCTCTTACCGTTAGGCGCACGAGGTCCAAGAGTCCACCGATTCTACAGCTTCCACCTGGCAGTACTACCTTCACCGTCAGGCGCATCTCACACCATACCCCATTGTTTCGTGGCTATCGCCTGGCGGTTCAGACACTACCGCCAGGCGCCACACCAGTAACTTCAATCTTACTGCTTTTACACACTTTTTGTCAAGTTCCACCACTTTAGCCTTGTGCTATCCCGCATCCAAATTGCTGAATCCTTTTTGACATATATGTACCCACATATATTTCTTACCATCATTTGCACTTACAATAATAGAATATCATTCAATTCCCTTTTTTAATCATCCATCTGATTTGTCACTATAGGATTACATAGGTGCAAATTTTCCAAGAAATTTTCCAAGACTTAACATGTCAATGTAGTCTCATAACCCGCATGCTCTAAGGTTTACCCAATCAGTAACTCTATTCCATTAATTCGCATATAACTTAGCCATTGCACCTAACTAAATTTATACCATTCTTCCAATTTGTCAATATCTCATTTAATCATAAAATCTCAACTTTGCTCTAGTCATATTATTATGACTAATACCACAACGAGTTAAATCATTGATTCCCTACTCACTCTGCAAAATCCTACTCTACTGTAATGACACTTCCTTCCCATTCAAATAATAGATTTTATCCCTAGATTCCACATATCCTCATCCACATTCTCATCAAATTGCTAATGCCAAATCCACAACGTCCCAAACCTACTCCTTCAAATTCCAGAACCATCAGTAACCCTCGCATCCACGAGAAAACCCAACCCTCTGAGGTGGCGCCAAGAGATGCATACGGTTCTGGGCAATTTCCCAGAATTTTCTGCACCTGTACTGCTCTTCTCCATTTTCTTGATACGTTCCTCTGCCTATATTCACTGTTTTGATCACCAACTTATTCACCACGACATAGCTGTCTAAACCTAGTTATATTCAACATCGTTCCATTGCCAATTTACAATATTCATACTCGAATTATCAAAATCCCCCAAATTTCAACCCTAAAGGGTGTTCATAACCATTTATCAAATTGAACCCCCAACCATGTGTAATTTAACTATTATCCTCATCCACATTCTCATCAAATTGCTAATGCCAAATCCACAACGTCCCGAACCTACTCCTTCAAATTCCAGAACCATCAGTAACCCTCGCATCCACGAGAAAACCCAACCCTCTGAGGTGGCGCCAAGAGATGCATACGGTTCTGGGCAATTTCCCAGAATTTTCTGCACCTGTACTGCTCTTCTCCATTTTCTTGATACGTTCCTCTGCCTATATTCACTGTTTTGATCACCAACTTATTCACCACGACATAGCTGTCTAAACCTAGTTATATTCAACATCGTTCCATTGCCAATTTACAATATTCATACTCGAATTATCAAAATCCCCCAAATTTCAACCCTAAAGGGTGTTCATAACCATTTATCAAATTGAACCCCCAACCATGTGTAATTTAACTATGTAATCCATCACATCACTAATAATTAAGTAAGGCTTCCATTTCCCCCGATCAAAATTGCCCCAGAACGCATAGAACATCAAAATTGAGCCAAACAAGCCCACGTCGCCTGGGGAAAATTCATCACCGCCAACCAGTTCATTAGAGAAACCCAGAAATGGGTTACAGACTTGCGTCGCCTGGCGGTATAGGGCTTCATCGCCAGGCGGTTCCTTAAAGGAACCCAAAAAACCCACCAGCATCATGAGCCGCTTGGCGGTTATGAACAGCCCACCAGGCAATTTTTGGAAATTTTCCAGAAATGCAAAATTTAACAGACAACAGAGGTTCATGGAATTCAAACATATACATATATCATACAATTCATGCTTAGCATAAAATTTAACGTGAATAACTTCCCTAACCTGGTTTCCCTAGAGTATCTCTTGATTCTCCCCTTGCTTCCAATAGCCTTCCTTAGCTCCCCTCAATTCAGCCCAATGCCTCACCCAAACCTCACCACTCTCAAAGTTCGTGCTCTGTTTTCTAAGTACAATCACACCTTTGCAAAACCCTTCCTCTTACTACAAATTGGCCTTTTAATGGTGTCTTAATGCTAGGTTAATTACCAAAAACGAAAATAAGGCTTAATGGTAATGTTAATTTCCATTCAATGGTTCTTTATGGTCTATTTTTCAGCCACCTTTGGCTGCTCCTTAGCCATCTAGGGTTTCCATGCCCTTTCACCTTTATGCCAAAGGAAATTTTGGCAAAAAGAAAGTTTAATTTATGTTCACCAAGGTTTGAACCCATACCATGTCAATGCCACATCAATGCACAACCATTCAACCAATTCCTGTTTCATGATGATTACTATAATTCGATAGTTATCTCCTCATTCAACATGTTCAATCATATTATTAAAAATAATAATAATAATTAAACCATACACAATTGGCATACAAAGTACTCTCAACCACTTGAGCTATTACTTTTCCACGTCACATCAATAAATATTAAATGCCATAAAGGCTCCCACTACCCGCATTTATTAATTATTTATTTATTTAATTAATTAAATTTCACGGGTCTTACAAACCATACACAAATTAAAATAGTAAACTAGTTTTCAGTCTCTTTCTAGAATAGCCTAATCTAATGGGCCAAAAGTCTCTTAACACGTTTCACTACAAATAAATTTCAACAAACTTGACAACATAAATTAGAGATAGAATCACTGGTATCATAATATTTAATGACTAAGGCAAAAGTGGTACAACAAAGATCCAAGTGTGATCTATTTGATCAAAAAGAAAAAAATAGCTTAAATCACTCATTCTTAGACAAGATCGAATAAATAACATATCATCTCACAAAGCTATTGTGAAGAGTTTTAAAAAAATTGTACAAAATACTTTTGAAACAAGATCTTGAATGTAAACCACAAAGTTCTACTTTAAAATAGTAGCAGATAGAAGAAGGAAGAAAGAAAAAAATGCAAACCCCCTAATAAAATAAGAAATGAAGAGTGGAAAGAAAAGGTAATCTTATTCATGATAGTAACCCTGGTCTTGGAAAGTGGCTCACCCCAATGCCTTTTCCATCGTACAGTTTTCAAATAAACATCATTACTCATGCATTATTGTCAACCTTATATCATACATTTTTTAAATAAACCATTCTTCTATTATGCATCCAGTATTATAAAAATGGACTCTCACGCACATGGTGACCATAGTTGCACTCAACACAATATTTTTCTGCAATTTTTTTACCATAAGAACAATCAAGTGCAATTTAAGAGACCTTGTTGGGAACAATAGAGACAAATTTTGTATGGTGTTAAAACCTTTCAAAGTCCATTAGGAGAAAAAATAAAGTGTCCCAAGGGCATCAATAATGGAGCACTAAATACACCCTATAAATTATTTAAAAATACATAAAAGGCAAGTCCCTAATAAACTTTATACAATAAATTAATCTTATTTATATTTTCTTCATCAATAAATGAATATCAATAAGCAGTTATAAGAGTATTATTGGGAGTTATGACACTTTGTAGGATACATATCTATATATGTATCTTACACATATCATATTCCATATATTTGAATATTCATTCAGTCAATAAAATTGAACTATTGTACTAAAAAGAATTCACTCAAATAATGTAAATAACATTTTGGAACAAAAGTAAACGAACACTACGAGAATGAAAGCATATTGCCATAGGCATATCCATATATAGTGAATTAGAGATAAACGAGATGCACCTTTTGGCTTCTAAGTTAGATGGTACATGCATTGCTAATTCTGTTATTGTAAGAAGTAAGTAAAGTCGTTCAATTGGAAGCTTGATATCCCTTTCTATGTTGATTTTGGATGCAAATAACTGATATTGTTGCTCAAGAAGAAGCATTCCCTAGTGTCCAGATCCACCGTGAATTGAATCTACCAAGCTACTAAAAAAAATGATACAAAATAATATTTAGTGGGACAATGCCCTTTAAAAATGCTGAAGACATGGGATCCACTATCAGTACCTGAATATATGATCCTCCATCATTATATCTCTAGTCACTACCTCCAGCATATCCTAGAATAGAAGCTCAATTTGATCCTTGCCTTCATGCTTATTCTCTCACTTTAATCAGTAAAACGCTAGATAAGATTTAACAAGCTAAAGATTATAAACTAAAATTGCACTTTCCCAAACTTATTTAGATTTCTTGAGCTTCAGGGCTAACGTACTTCTAGAAACTAAAATGGTGATTGACTACAAATTGAGCGTCTCAATTCAACTGACTAAACAGTAAACACTTAGATATATGTCATTCACATTTTGGAAAATTAAAAACCAGAACTCAAAATTCCAATTAATGACAAAATCAACGAAATTGATAAAGTAGGATGAGAGTTCAAAAGAAACAGAGAAAGAAAGTAGGAAGAGAGGGGGTGAGACCTTGGTATCACGGTAATTGATGATAAATTTGCATGTTGCTTCTTGGAGAACGATTCGAGCGATGACTCTCTTACGGTGACCCGGTTCCTATGATTGTCTGTATGGCGAATCCACCAGGAACCCTCAAATTGACAAAATTCTTGAGGTCTTCGGTTTCTGGTTCGGCGAGCACGGTGGCGGAGTCGAGGAGGAAATGGATTTTGGGGAGGGTTGTGGCGAAGGAGAGAGTGTTGGGTCTGAGAAATGGAAAAAGAAAAAGAGAGTGAAGAGAGAGGTGGTGAATGCAGAACAATTGCTTAGTTTTTTATTTAGGAGTAAAGTTTTATTTCAGGTAAAATTTTGCGAATGAGAATTTAAGTTAATTTACGTTTTTATATTTTTTTATGATATTTATTTTCTACGTACATTTTTGCATATGATTTTTCATGTAAAAAATTCCTGGGAGATTTTCATATATAACTATTCATATAATTTAATAATTTATAATAATATTTATTTAAAATATAACTTAATATAATTTATAATAACATTTATTTAAAAAACGTTATTATAATTTATCAAATTGATCTACAATAACATTTTTAATAATTATAATAAAAAAATGTTACTAAAAAGTAGAAAAGAAGTGTAATGATCTAGGGTAATATTTAAAAAAAAAATATTACTATATTTCTGATATTTAAATTAATCTTTTTGAAAAAAAAAATAAAAATAAGATATTTTTTCCATAAAAATAAGTTTTTGATATATTTATCATATTAAACCTAACAAAATCCAATATTATAGCAAAAAGACTAAGGATTTTTTTGTAAAGTTATTTGTTAATTTAAGACCACACTTTTGTAGTTTCGATCACACATTTTGAAGAAAACATTTTAAAAAGTGTGGTATAAATTGTCAACTTTTTATGAAACATGGTCTTTCATAATTTTTATACCACATTTATAAAAGAGTGGGGTCTTTAATAAATTTTAAATCATATTTAAAAAAATGTGATCTTTAATAAATTTTAAATTGTATGAATAAAATTGTTGTCTTTTATATTTTTACGAAACACTTTTTGATGTGTTAGTAAGTTTAGTGTTGCCCAAGACAAAAATTGTGTAGTGGCAACACTTGATTATCGCTAGGTTGGTCTGATTCTCGTTCGTTCAAACGTTGTTCATGCACTTCCAAACATGCTTGGAGTTCTTGGACCCCTAGCTCTTCAATTTTCTTCGATTCTTCTATAGCCACCACAATGCGGTCAAACTTTCTGCTTTGGGTTCTCAAGATTTTCTCAACAATTATCTGATAAAAAATCTTCTCATCGCATCCTTTCATCACATTTGTGTGAGTACCAACCCTGTTGAAGAACTCCACAATCTTTTCATTGTTCTTCATTTACATCAATTCATATTGATGACATAACTTTTGTAGCCTCACTTTCTTCAATCTTTTAGCACCTTCGTTACATTTTTCAAGAATTTCCCAGGCTTTTTTTGAAGTTGTAGCTCCTGCAATCTTCTCAAAATGTGCCTCATCGACTCAGTGATGAACCAAGAAAGTTTCCTTGCAATCTTTCTTCTTATTCTCCTTGTAGGAAGCCTTCTATTCGTTCGTTGAAGTCTTGCCCAACGTCGGAAACCCCTATTTGACTAACTCTGCCACTTCTTGATAGCCTAAAATGACTTTCATCTCCACACACCACCTTCTCCAATTCTTTCCGTTCAGAACAGGTAGATTCGTGGAAAAAGCAACACCAGATCTCATTCTCCAACCTTCACTCTAGATACCAGTTGTTGGAACAAGGATGAGAGTAAAACAGAGGAGAGCAAAATGCTCTATGAAATGAGAGCAGAAGAATCATTGTTTTGAAATGAAGGTGAACCGCATGTTATATACCAACACACATATTATACAGATAACAAGAAAGGTATTTTAGAAGAACGAATTATTTTGAAGCACTACTTAACATAATTGATTGATACATAACTCATATTTTTGAACCTGAAAACTTCATTATCATCTAACAAAAAGAGTATGTAGAGAGGGCATCTCAATTATTGAATTTGAAAAGTTGAAGAAAAAAATGATGGTTAGAAAGGCTGCCATGGTGAAGTAGGAGGAAGGATTCCAGAGAGGAATGAGGAGATTAAGGTTAGAGCCCTTGCTGGCTGCCAACTTGGGACCAAATGTCCTGCTCCTCTTACTGTAACAAATGTCGCTCCTTTGTATTGCACCACATACCCTCCAACCTGTGATTATCAAAAGTTGATCATGTTTAAAAAGAAAAAAAAAGAATATAAAATCTATTTTCTGGGTTAGAAGAAAACTCAATAATTCAGTATCATATCACAAATTTGGTGAGGTACTAAATTTTTTATGGAGGTTTTAAACAATGATCAAATGGTACTTCTAGTATTTTCTTTTTATTACAATGATTGATAATATATTTAGACAATTTTGCTTGGATAAATAGTTTATTTAATACGATAAATATATATCGACATATTTTGTAATAAAAAAATAGATTTTTATTACAATAATTTTAATTATATTAATTTTGCTTAAATTCCGTTAATAGTTATCTAATTGAAGATGTATAAGGTATTTACAAAAGAACAATTAATATTTAACAATAATTTTTAACCATAAATTCAAATAAAAATACAATGCATAACATTTATAAATTTTAAACAAAATGTAAATAATCTATTTAAATAGTGTTGAATGACAATTTACAAATAAAAAGAGAGATTTTTTAAAATCAATTGATAAAAAATAATACATTCAAAATCAATGTGTTAACGTTTATTTTTTTAATTTAAATTACAGTATAGGGTATGAGTATCCACGAGTACAGATACGACCGGTCCCCGCTCCACTAACATGCAGGTATAAAAAATACCCGTACCTGTTACCTACATATATCCATTTCCTACCTTGCAGGTTTTATTCGCAGACAAATTTTTTTGACATCCCTGCCTTCTAGTAATCACACTCAACAATAATCAAAGACTGAACACATGTTTAATTATGTTAACCATTAACAAGATTTAAACAGAATTAAAAAAATATTTTTTTTATAAATTTTTTTTTTCTTATACTAAAAATGACATATACAAATACGAATATATTATTAACTTTTTTTTCTGACACAAATGAATTTTTCAACAAATTAAAATTGATTCAGTTAAGAAGTAAAAAACAAATTGAGAAATCGTATTAGAAGAATTTTACAAAATTGACCCATGGGTAAGTTAGTTTTGATAAAAATGAATAATTTTCTTTTTTATGTTTATTTTGTTCTTAAAATTCTCATATAGAAGTCTGTTTAAAGAGATCCTTAGTATTGCCTACTAATGAAGGCTGTGGAGCGTTTGTTAGTTCAGATTAGGGGATGTCAACAAGACGAGTAGGATATGAGTAGTAACTCCTTAGTATCTTGTCTATTGGATAAATATTCGCCATACCTGTATCCATATTTGTCAGGTATCTGTTATGCGAGTACCCGCATAATTTTTTAATATCCACGGGTATCCGCGGATATTTACAAAAAAATAAAAAAATATTTAACAACATATTTTAATCATAAATTCATATAAAATATAATACATAATATTCATAAATCTTAAACAAAGCTCAAATAACTCATTTAAATAGTGTTGAATAACAGTTTACAAAGAATTTTTTTTTTTTAAAACTAATTGATAAAAAAATAACTCATTCAAAATCAATATGTTAATACTTCAATCATTTTTTGTTAAATTTAAATTAGAGTATAGCGGGTACGGGTATCCACGAGTATGGATATATACCCGTACCCGTCCCGTTAACATGCGGGTATTAAAAATACTCGCACCTTGTACCTGTAAGTATCCATTTAGAATATTCATTTCCTACCCATTACTGGTTTTATCTATGGATGCTCACAGTTATGAATTTTTTTGGCATCCCTACTTCAGACCTTCTCAAAACAACGTATTTATAAATCATAGATGAAAACAATTCTCTCCATAGATTAATCGAAAGAAAAGATAGAATAATATTTTTCCTATATGTAAATTATTGAAAGTAACTTATCATAACAATGAATTATACATTTTTTTTATTTTGACAATGTATAAGTTATTTTCATAATAGTTATGCGCATCACAGATACAGTCATAAAAAATCTTTTAACTACTCTTGGTGAATTAAAGACAATGCTGAAAGGAAATGAACAAAATAATTTGAATACCTCATTTCCAGAATACCATGGATACCAAGGAACTTGGATAGGTAGCTTGAGGGTGTTGATTGAATATCTGGAAGATGTGACTGGCACCACTGAATCAATATCACCACTGTAGAAGAACACACCATCTAAACTCAATACTTGGGATACATAAAACAAAGTTTAAGCCTCAATTAGTTGAAATAAAAAAAATGGTTATATGTTTTGATTGAGAATCTAAATATAAGGATAAGTCTTATATTGAGTAAGCATAAGAAAGTGTAAAATTATATAAAAAAAAAATCCATAACTCGTTATCTTAAAATTTTTGGTAAAAAATGATGTTAATATCTTACGTCAATTCAGCTTAAATTATATTTGTATAATCTCCCCTAATAAAATTCACCGGTTCTTCGTTGAAAAAGTATTTCCAAGGAAAGCATAATAGGTAATTCACGAAAGAAAAGTAGAAAACTATGCAATGGCACATTTTATTTTGTATAGTGCATGCTAGTGGTTAGTCATCATGGTTCTAATTTGTCACTGTGTCACAAAATGATAGCATCATTTATTAATTAAAGATAAACCTTTTGTAACATATAAGCTACTACACTTACAAGATTAATGTAGACTCTTTGTCCTTCTTTTTCTTTTCATAGTGTATCTTCACAAGAAAAACTCTCTTATCTATTTTTTCTTTGGTTTTATTACAAACTTTATGTTATGGTATCAAGAACTCGTTGATTTTTAAGGGCTTGTGAGGGAGTGAAAACCAACTGGAAACACATACAAAGAAGATAAAAAATACCCACACGAAAGATGACATTAAGCAAAAAACCTTATTTTTAAAGGATGAGAGTGGAAATCAGATATTGATTCGATAGGAAGTTTAGATGATGTCAAAAATGGCTCAGGTTATGTTTCTCATTTTGTAATGGTGTTTTCTGTTGGAACACTAAGAAATAAGATGTGGTGGCTCAATCCACAACTCAAGGTGAGTATATA
>Ga0214543_1011127_pt1 | contig 12848 bp, 3 predicted proteins | sample CNSS2metaG_FD_160094 | JGI IMG/M metagenome (GOLD analysis project Ga0214543, IMG submission 160094) | Root nodule microbial communities from cowpea collected in UCLA plant growth center, Los Angeles, California, USA - CNSS2 | ecosystem: Host-associated > Plants > Roots > Nodule | place: USA...
TATATATATATATTGTTTTTTTTAATGCCTTCCTTTCCCTGATAATTTGTTTTATGCTTTTACATTATAAACCATTTCCCAATTTCTTTATCCATGGTGATGTGGAGTAATTAATGCCAATGTACAATCATACACTCAATATATTAAATTAAGCTTTGAAAGTAATTGCTTTAAAAGAAAATCAGCTTCCAAGGCCCCACTTTTATTTTTCATTGTCAATTTATGGTCATATTTTGAACATTAGACGACATACTAGTTTTTATGGCATACCTCCTAGTTATGGCCAAGCACACTTAAGAAGAGTTGGAATTATTTGTGAAAGGTGGGCCCAAGCTCTTATCTTCATGGGCCACCAATGAGTTCTTAGTAGAGTAGGTTTATTTTGGGCATAGTAGTACATGATTTTCTTTTGGGCCTTATATTTAAGCCTAGGATTGTAGTGTAGGATTTTGGGCCTAAACGAGATAGGCTTAAGGAGACACTTGGATCTAGGGTAAAAATCCTAGCTTGGAGCACAAACCTTTTAGAAGTTTGTGGGCCCTTGGCTAGAGTGGTCTTCAAGTTACTCTCTTTTGTAAGACACATGCTTTTACCATGTGGCATGCTCCTAATGGAGATGATTAATGGCTATGTGTCATGCTCCTAGTGGAGAGGATGAGTGGCCATGTGTCTTTCTCCTAGTGGAGAGGAATTTTGCCTTGGTCTCCACGTTTGTAGAATTAAGGTTTAGCTTCTCAATTTTTTAAATTCTAATTAATTTTTTTTATATACTAATAAAAGTTATAATACATCACTTGACCAATATCATTTAAAGAACAAAGATTAAACTAATAATAATAAAATTTTAACATAGATCTTGTATCTTTTGAATTTCAATATATGTTGGATGGGGATATAAAAAAATCATGGCAATTACATTAAATTTTTATATTATAGTAAATAAAATTTATTTATACAATTATAGTGAAAAAATTACAGTATGATAATGAGTTAAAAAATATAAAATAATTATATAAAATATATCAAAGTAGTATTCTACATGATAAAAATAAACAATAAATAAAATTATTAAAAAATTATTAAATGTGTGTCTTATAAACAATTTAAGAGACTATTGAATGAAATCGCACAAAAGAAAAACAACTGTACAATTAAGGGTATGATAAGATGAAAAATACCTTAAACATTTAAGAAAACTTTCCAAATATCAACATAGTCAATGGTTGAGAAATATACAAACTTGTTTTAGCGAAATAAAAGAGATTCTTCAAATGAAACAAAAATTAATATTACCTAGTAAATGAAATTTTTATGCTATTGAAAATTTAAATTGAGAGTGATAAACATTCTCATGGGAAAAGAAAATATGCAATAAATAAAAACATTAAAAAAGAATAGAAATATTCAAGTGTGAGACATAAAATACATTTAATTGACATACATCAATTGAACATAATTTCATAAAGGTTATGATAAGATGAAAAATATATTGGAGATGAGAATGAGTTTCAAACCAAACAATTAGAAGAAATAAAAAACAAAAAAGTGTGTATTAATATATATATATATATATATATATATATATATAGTTATTTAATTGATTATGAATATTTTAATAGTTTAAACAGGGACGAGGATATGGCGGGAACGGGTATTACGACAGGTATGGGGACGGTGATGAGGCGCATATGTACATCTCCATACCTATCCCCATATCTAATTAAAAAAGTCAGAGATTCTCCATACCCATACCCAGTCAAAGCGGGGATTTCCTGTCAAAACGGAAACGGGTTCGGCAATACCCACAAAGGCAAGTTTATTTACCATCCTTACTTGTGTATTTATAATTTTAGCTAGAGATAACAATGATTAACATTATAGTAACTTTTATATATATATATATATATATATATATATATATATATATATATATATATTATAACTTATTACAAATTTAGAGGAGCTTATTCAAACGTACCAGTATACTCTTCTGTTATGATTTTATTGTAACGAAATTTGTGTCTATTTTCTATTTCTATAATCACTATACTCATTTCTATATCTATAAAAAAATTGAAGTAAAAATTGTGTTATTATTAAGAATATAATGTTAAAAATATATGCATATCCTTCTCTTCAAAATCAAATAACAATAAAAAAAAATATAAATGTATAAATTTCATAATAGAATCGGAAATAAATTAAGAGTGTTTTAGTAATTAAAAATGAAAATGAGTACGAAGATGAGTTCACGACATAGGTATTGCATACTTATTCTTGTACCTGTTTTAAAAAGCCAAATATTACACATACTTACACAGTATTATCTATCAACATTGGAGGATAGGTGCAAACAATACTCGTGTATACAGGATTTTTGTCATCATAATGTATATTGTGACAATGCCATATGTGTAGATTATGATAAATATATCAAAGGTAATTTTATTTCCAAAACACATTTTAAATTATTTCATTATTTTTGTTGTAATCTTTGTTATGATAAACAAGGCATCAAAATGTAAAATAATCATGAAACTCAATATAGAACATATATAAACATGTTATTAAATGGAAACATCATCAAATTCTTAACATTAATTAGATGTAAACATGATTCAAATTCTTAGTAATGTCACGTGGATTCTGTTCTTATTCGTGCAACACTTTCAAGTTTACAAATAGCAAATTGAACTAGAAACTTCCAAATGGACCTTTTTCAATACAAAGGGAGAGTTGGAAAACATGTATGTATAATCTTAGCAATGAAATAAAACCAAGTCATGCGCCAAGAAGCATTTATGCAAAGCACTGTTGTGAAACCCATCAGTATTACTACGTAAGATGATGTGAAAGTCCAATAGAATGCTCCCATGTCAATCATTGTTTCCTTTCCTTCTATGTGATTCAATTGTGATGGAGGTGAAGCTTCACACGTATGCGTTAGGAGTTCAGCACAAAGAAAAGGATTGCCTAGGTAGCTGTTTTCAACAAAGGTTCCAAATTGACCAGTACTAGGGGCAACTCCAGAAAGATTATTAAATGACACATTGAAGATTGCTAAGTTGTTCAACTTGACCATTTGAAAGGGTATCTCACCACTGAGATTGTTGTAGGACAGGTCAAGGCTCTCAATTTGGGCAAGATTAGAAAAAGTATTTGGAATAGAACCAGACAAGTAATTATGAGATAGGTTCAGGACTCGAACTTTTTGCATGTCTCCAATTTGAAAAGGGATGCTACCTCTTAACATATTGCATGATAAATCCAACCCAGTCATTTTCTCAAGGATGAAGCCTTTGTAAGTGTAAATATTATTCTTTGTTCTAACTTCAACAGCAGCGTTTATGTCGTCATTTTGATAATCAATTGAAGGCATAAACAATGACACACTAGCATTCACCGCAGATTCTATCGGTGAATTGAGCAACACGGTTGAGAATGCAACTGTTTGGGCGGAAGAATCATAATTCTCTTTTATCCCAAATGAAATGTTGTTGAAGCAAGATGGTATTGAACCCTTGAGCTTATTGCGTGAAAGATCTATAATGGTGATTTTTGGTAATTGGCATAATTGAATTGGGATGTGACCAACAAAATTGTTCCCTCCAAGTAAAAGCACTCGTAAATTTGACAGTCTCTCAATCATGTAAGGAATGTTTCCAGAAAAATTATTATCCCTCAGGTCTAGAGTTGTTAGGCTTGAGCTCTCAAAGAATCCTAGAGGTATGGAGCCTGAGAAATCATTCTTTTGCAAATACAAAAACGTCAAGATTGATGGATTAAGGAGTGAGATTGACCCAAATAATTTATTTTGTGAAAGATCCAACACAAAAAGCATTACAAGGTTGGAGAACTCAATGGGGATCTCACCTTCCAACTGATTATTTCCCATAAGAAGGACCCACACACGTGACCACTTTGCAATTGTACTAGGAATTGAGCCTGAGATTGAATTGTTGGATATGTCTACTGCCATTAATTCTTCACCATTCAAATTTTCCAATACTTCTTTTAGAGTGCAATTGAGGTTGTTGTTATTGACAAACAATTGTGACAACTTTGTAAAATTGGAAAATTTAGGAATATTCCCACGGAAATGATTGTTGGAAAGCCTCAATTCTTCGAGGCTAATGCACCCGATTGTTAATTGATAAGGTAATTCACCTGAGAAGTGATTGTGAGACAAGTCCAAGAAGGAAAGTTGTTTCATTTCACCCATTGAAGTAGGTATACTTCCTTCAAAGTTGTTTGTTGACAGATTTAACGTACTAACCAAAGGAAGGAATGTACCAATATCTTTTGAGAGAGAACCAGAAACATTGTTGTTTGAGATATCTAGCCAAGTTATAGTTTTTCTGACGGAAGACAATTGAAGGTTTCCTTCAAATAAGTTATTCGCAACCAAGAAATATTTGAGTCTTGAGTTATTTTGAATCAACCAATTTGGAAATGCTCCAACCAATTTGTTTTGAGAGAGGTCGATGTAGAGCAATTCTTTCTGATATTGGAGAAAACTTGGAATAACACTTCCTTTTTCCAGATTTAAGTTGCAACTTCGAAGGATGAGAAACTTTAACTGAAATGTTGGAAACCATTGCTCAGTTTCACTCACAACTTGTGTTTTTGGACTCGTTGAAGAAATATATAGAACTTGAAGTTTTGAATGGTTAGCCAAAATGTTCAATGAAAATGGGCCTCGTAAATTATTGTCAAAAAGAGACAAATATGAAAGGGATGACATATTTCCAATGAAGGATGGAAATTTGCCTCTAAATTGATTTTTTGAAAGATCAAGAACTTGCAGGTTTCTGAAGATGCTTAGACACTCTGGAATTTGACCGCTAAACCTATTTGAGTTGAGACCTAACTCTATAAGATCTTGAATTTCACATAATCCTACAAAAAATAATAATAAAGTCATTGTTTTATTAAGGTTTTATAATGCAGGGAAAAATAATTACACCATTAAATGTTAGGAAACATTATAAGGTTAACCGACAACATGAACTATTATTTTAAGTTATCCTTTTATAAACATTTATACGTTGATTACAAGATAAGATATCACAAATTTACCTTATCCTAAATAATAATATACGAAGCATTTATATGTATGTATATTTTTGTATACTTGTATGATATTTACCTTCAATTGAGCCGTATAAATTATTTGAACCCAAGTCTAACACCTTCAACCTTCGCAAATTTTTAATATCTGCAATAGAAAAAATATTGTTAAGAGACAGAATGATTTTTATGAAAGAATTGATGTAGATTAGTAGTTTAATTGTTATATTATTTTAGTTTTTTAATATATTTTAAGTAATGGTGAATAAAAAGTACTGAGCTCATTTGTTTAACTTTTTAGGAAAACAAATACTCTTGTAATGTTGTTTTTATTTGGCTTAGTAACTGCATTCAAATACATTTAGAAAAATTCTTTTGTAATCCCTAAACATTGAATATGAGATACTAGAAAACGATATACTAATTTACTATCCTAACAAGTTATAATAATTTGAAATTTAGTCTTTAGGAATTAAATTCATATTTTATTAAATTTGAGAATGCAAAATATTTTTTTAAAATTTTAAGAAACTAAAAAATATTTATCCCATATTTTAAGGGAAAAAACATAATTAAACCAAATTAAAATAAACAAATTAGCAAGTCAAAATGAGATGTTTGCATAAATTTCTTATTTTATCGATATAAAACTTTCTGAACATTTTTTTTAGATAAATGTTATGGTAAAAAGTTATTTATTCTAAAATTAGTCACTACCTTATTAATACTTTCCAGTTTATAACATTGGATTGATATAAATAGGGACTTGTATATCTAAATCTTAAACAAAGGTTCATGTTAGAATACTAATGTGAATTTATATATACAATAAAATGTATTTGAAAAAAAAAGGGGGTTTTTTTACATGTAGGTGTAATTTTCAACAAAAAATATGGAAACAGGTAAATTTTAAAAATTATATGCATACGAGTAAGTCATGTTTTCTTCAATGTTGAGTAGCCGTGCATGCATGACACTACTTCAGACTTCTTCAACTTGTCTTACATTGTTTCTACTATTTCTTTCTTTTTCGAATTTGAACTAAATTGTGTATGGGTGACACAATTTAAGTGTAATATAAGAACAGCTGAAACCATATCATTATTGCATGACTTCAGTTCAAATGAAATTATACCGAAATCATATTAATTTTGCATGACTTCAATTTAAATAAAATTATACTGAAGTTGTATCATACTTGAACAACTTCGATTCAAAACACATTATAGTGAATTGTGCTACTATTGCATGAGTTCAGTTCAAATTAAGAAAAAAATTACAAAACAAAAGAAGTTGTATAAAATGAACACAACTTCAACTTTAATAAGTATGAAGTTGTATGATGCATACACGACTTCGTCACAATAAAAACGTATCATGCAAGCATGACTTATCTATATACTTAAACTTTTTAAAATTTGTCCATTTCCAATTTTTTTGTTTAAAACTACACCATATTGGTGAAAAGAACCAAGAAAGCATTCCCATTATGTGAACTTAAGATTGTGATTATAAATAAAAAAGTAAAAGAAGAAAGAGGTCCATACCCATATCAGATAAATTACCATTCATTGTGTTATCTGAAAGTTTTAAGTTCTCCAACTTCATCAATCTTGGAAATCCTTCAAAGAAACATATCCATTACAAAATTCTACTTTTTGCTTGAATCAAAATTTGAAGTAGAAAAAGGAATTTGATGAAATAGTGAAGTAGGAAGGAGAAACTAACCTTTACCAATCCAACCTTCATAGTCATTATTAGACAAGTCAAGGCTGAGCAATTCTTGAAAAGGACTATACAATGAACCGTTTATCAAATGAGAACCTCTTGAATTGAGACTGTCCAGAAACAATGTGTTACATGTTGTTGAGTGGAGATATTGGAACATTTGACTCTGTTCCAAACACAACAATCACTACTTTTTTCAACCCATGAATCCAATTCCAACTCATTCCACTCTTCACGACCTAGAGATAAGATATAGCTCTTGATTTGAAGTAGACCAATTCTCTCATTCTCCAAGCACCCATCACTCTCTAAAACTGCCACACAATACAACAACAAACTCACTATCACACCCAACCTCATTTTTAAGCAACTATCAACTCATTTCCTTCCACTTCTTACCAATAAATATACGATGCAAAACTGCGAAAGTTGAAGATAGAAAAATTCAGGAGAGTTTCTGTTTCCATTTCAAATTTTTAAGAAGTCTTTGCCGTGAGATTCACTTGACCGTGATTGTAGCATTAAAGAACTTGGGGCGTGTTTGTTCATTACTAATTTCCAATCACAAGAGGATTTCAAAAAGAAGATTGAAATTAATGAGAGGGGTGGGACAAAGTTTTTTCCTTTGTCAAACGAAGGTGCTGCCAACCAAATCAAGTCACATCCTATCTCACTTTAGAGTCCAATCCGTATGTACTCATCATCTTCCAATTTGCTGCTTTCTTCTTCTTTTTTTACTAAATTTAATACCACCACTATGTACTATACTTCTTCCATGCTGTCATGAAAAGTACTGAACGCATCCATCTAATGTATAAAATTATTGTTAATCCTTAATTTACATACAAATAAACGTTTTTTTTTCTTCTAATATTCGTGAAATAAATTACTTAAACATAGTTATATTTTTGTTTTATCAACAGTAAAGAATATATTAAAGGAGAACACTTGATTTGTACAAACACTTTGCAAAGACACATAAAAAGAAGGTTATGAAAGGGTACAGAACAAGGATTCATAAACACAGAGGGTGACGATAAAAATATAACAATCTACTCAATCATCTTAAGTTCTAACAAATTGAGGTGACGTACTCATCCTCTCTTTGATCCTAATATCATGCAATGGTTTTATGACCTTCAATTAAATTACAACGACATATATTCGACATAAATTTATTTTTTTAAGAAAATTAAAACACATAACAATATTTTTAGTTGTTCCTACTAAATAAATACTAGTGTTGGTGTCCGTACAGGGTTGGCGATACTAATTGAGTTAACTTAATGGCAGACGTTGATAGAGTCAACTTAGGTGAATCTAATATAACTCAAAAGATTAATTTTTATTTTAAAAAAAATTAAATGTGTAAAATTATTTTAGCTTTTATAATAAATAAATAATTGTATTAGTGTCACTTAATGTTAGACGCTAATAGAATTGATTTCAACTTTGTGACAACAAGGCGAGATGGGGATGAGTTTCGTTATCCCATACTTATCATTATAGAAAAAATTCATCTTCATCCTCGTACCCAAACTCAACCGGTATCAAACTTTTGTCTCGTTCTCATCTTCATTAAATAATGGGTATATACATGTATCCATACCTGTACCCATTTTCTTACTTTTTCAATATTAATCACTACAAGAATACAAGATATTAGAGTCGAAAATACTGTGTTCGTTGATGAATGGGACACTATTAGAGTCCATGTTAGAGTGGGTTAGACTACAATAATAAATTCAGTAATGTAGTGTCGGCTACGCCAACATTCATAGGAGGCTACAGACTGCATAAGATTAAGAAAATAAATAAATAAATTTTTGTGATAGTAAAGTTAACTCTTGTTTAAATATTTAAAAGGAAGGCTTCCATTGACCGACACAAATGGAAAAAATAAAATTGAAAATGAAAAAATAGTAAGTTAATCGATTGAGTGTGGTTGAAGTTGATACGACACTAATATTAAAACAATAATGAATCAGGGTTTTGTTTGATGTGAAGTAAAGTTAGGTAGGAAACATTTCTGTATCGTCCAGGGAATGGTCAGGGAATGGCCGACCTCAACATTTGGATTTCGACTCGATAAATATTTATCATAAAACAACGAGTTTCAGTCACAGGCCAAGGTGATGAGCATTTGGGCTGAGGTGGCCGAGGTTACGAGCATTTGGGCCGAGGTGGCCAAGGTGATGAGCATTTGGGCTGAGGTGGCCGAGGTGACGATCATTTAGGCTGATGTGGCCGAGGTGACAATCATTTGGGTGGATGTGGCCGAGGTGACGAGCATTTGGGCCGAGGTGGCCGAGGTGATGAGCAAATATCCCTGGATTTTAGGAATAACCACCTCCTCATGCGAGATTTCAAGAGAGAATAATGGAGAAGTGAGTAGGTTGGTTAGCTAAAAATCTAACAGTAAGATAGTAGTTTTAAGACTGAAAGACCCTATATATACATAAGGGACGGGTGAAAGAGAAAAGATTCTTTTACGGCAGAGTTGATTCTCAGTTCTGGTTCGGTACCTAATTCTAGACTGGAACAATTTCCCATTTATTTTTTCCTCCCCTGTGCAAAAGCCTGAAGCAGATTATCATTTCGTGGTAACGTGGTGTTGAGAGGCGAAGGTGCAAAAGCCGCTAAAGTAGACGACCATGCCTTTGTTTAAGGCCGGTCGGGAGAGCGGTGGGGACGGTAGTACGTGAGGGCGATGGAGATCTGCACACAGTAGACGAGTGACGAAGATTTGGGAGCAACGAGCTCGGATTCAGGCTTTTCTTGGAGGCTCTAAATGTCTTTGAAAGATGAGCAGGAGAAGCTTAACGAGCTAGATCGAGAATGTGACAATGTTGATGAGGAGACAGTGACTGAATTTGACATTGAAAATTGTACTTCCGGGAGTTGAAACCTTCGACCTAAAGGTGAGTTGTGCCATATTGTAAATTTGAAATTTCTATATTATTTGATTTTGACATAATTTTATGACTGGAATTAGTTTGTGTTTTGAATCGAATCAATTGGTCTTAAGTGAAGTACAAGTTTTTGGTGTCGAGGTGAAGTTGTCTTGGCAGCTGCAATCCTTACTGTTCACTCGTCAAGTAGTGATATGTTATGCATTTGCAGGTTTAGTTGATAAACATTATTTAGTGGGTAGCGGTGAGAATCAAATGGCCATGGCCACAAATGTTTTGGGTCCTCAGAACATCACCGATAAGGCCATCGTGAGCGCACCTGTCAAGACTACCAAGACGGTGAACAAAGTGGTGCGCCTAAGAGGTCTTAATTTATTTGGCGGCTCAAGGCTAGCAATGATGTTGAGACCTTGGGGCTTCCATTCCGCATTGCAGAGTACAAAACTTGTTCAAAGCCTGGGAAACGTTGAAGCAAATGGTTGGTTTTCTCATAAAGTCTTAGTCATAAACATTCACTTCATTTTCTTTAAAGTTTTATTTTTTAGACAAATATATTTTATACTTAACCCATTATTTATTATTTTTATCTTTTAAATAGGCAGCAAAATTATAATTTATATGTTGGTAAAAGTAGGAGTTTGATTTTTATGAGTTAGATTCATTTTTGTTAATTAAAATATGATTTGTATTCATTTATGTTTATGGTAGGTACATGAAGGATATTTATTTATTTGATATAATGAAGCAGCACTGCATTGGAAAATAGCTCCTGCCACTGCGAGCTGGACCCATGGAAGATACTAGTAAAACTTTGATAATATAATAGGAGGGATGAATTTATTGTCATTGTTCAAGTAACCAAAGCTTTTAATAAAAGGTTTTATAATCCTACAACAGTGTTGTCAGACGTTTCACGATATATTATTTAAAAAAAAATAGTAAGCAACCGTTGGTCCGACTCTATTTATGTCATTAATTTTAGGGTTAAATATATTTTTAGTCCCTCAAATTTCAGTAAATTTTGAAATTAGTTTTTTTTTTAAATTTAATACCAAATTAGTTCTTCATTTTTAGAAATGTATGGATTTAATCTTTCTTACCAAATTTTGTTAAGTTTATCTGACGTCTCAAGCGCATTTCATGATAGTATTTGAATTGTTTATACCATTTGACACACTTTCGCTTCAATGTTAACTTAAATATTATCATAAAATGCATTTAAAATGTCAAATAAACTTAACAAAATTTGATAAGAAAGACTAAATTCACATATTTCTAAAGATGAAGGACTAAATTGATATCAAGTTTCGAAGAGGGACTAATTCTAAAATTGATTGAAACTTGAGGGACCAAAAATATATTTAACCCTTAATTTTAAAACATAAATTAATGTAGTGTGGGTCTTATGTTGGCCTAACCGTCGTTCGGATACTACAACCCACTAAAACTACCATAGCTTCCAGATTGGAAGGATGGGCCATATTCTGACGCAAAGCGGACGTAATTGCGTCGGTTTTATGATTTTGAATGGGTTTAGATGGGAAGCTTTTCTTGTAGTGAATTAACTAATATTTATAAAATAATAAAAATATTACGATAAAGAAAACATAATATTATCAAATATTCAATATTAAGAGAATGATTGTTTTTTTAATATCAAATATTTAGAAAGAAATTATAATTGTATACATTTTAAATTAGAATACCGAGTAAACTTGTATGTGAACCAAAACATTTATTAAATTTGCAAACATTAATGAAACCTAGTTGATGAAATTTAAAAGTATTTTTCAAAAGAAAAAAAAAAATATTCAAATTAAAATGTAGTTTAAATATCTGTTTACTTCAGTTTTTTAAATTCTAATGAATCTCTTTTTTATACACTGATAAAAGTTATAATACATGATTAGATCAAAATCACATAAAGAACAAAGATTAAATTAATAATAATAAAATTTTAACATAGATCTTGTATTTCTTTAACTTCAATATATGTTGGATGGTGATAAAAAAATTCATGGCAATTAATTAAATTTTAAATTATAGTAAATAAAATTTATTTATACAATTATAGTAAGAAAATTACAGTATGATAATGAGTTTGAAAATAAAAAATAATGATACAAAGTATATCAAAATAGTATTTTGCATGATAAAAATAAATAACAAATAAAATTATTATAAAATTATTAAATGTGTGTCTTAGAAACAATTTGATAGACGATTTAATGAAATCGGACAAAGAAATATAAATGTATAATTAAGGGTATGATAAGATGAAATATACCTGTACTCTCCCGGATATGGACCCGTCAAGCTCGGAAGAGTCGGACACCTCGGACATCTTGATGAGCTCGGCAAGCCTTATAGTTAAAGAATATCGCTTACCACGATTTCTTAGGTAACTGACGAGTGAGTACTTCCTTTATTTTAGGAACACCACCACACGAAATTATCGGAAAAGATATGGTGGAATAAATGGTTAGTTGGTTAGCTAGAATCCAGGAAAGAGGGCAACAGAAGAAATTTGATAAATAAAGAAGAAAGAAAAAATAAAGGGTCTGGTTAATCATCACAGTTTGAGAGGAGAGATACAAAAAAATAAAAGAGAAGAAACGTTCTGGTCTCGTCGACAATTTCATAGACCGGAACAATACCTTAGAGATCTAACAATTTTTTTCAAATATCAACATAGTCAATGGTTAAGAAATAACGAAAATTGTTTCAGCAAAACAAAAGAGTTCTTTAGATGAAACAAAGATTAATAATAATAATAATAATAATAATAATAATAATACACTAAAGATGATAATTTTTTTTATATTATCTAGTAAATGAAAGGTTTATGCTACTGAATAAATATGAGAGCGTTAAACATTATCATGTGAAAGGAAAATATGCAAATGTGAGACATAAAAAACATTTAACTATCATTTAAACATAATTGCATAAAGATTATGATAAAATGAAAAATATTTTCAAAATACAAATGAATTTCATGACAAACTAAACAATTAGAAGAAATAAAAAATAAAAAAGTGTGAGTAATATATATATATATATATATATATATATATATATATATATATATATATATATATATATATATATATATATATATATATATATATATATATA
>Ga0214543_1011128_pt1 | contig 12848 bp, 10 predicted proteins | sample CNSS2metaG_FD_160094 | JGI IMG/M metagenome (GOLD analysis project Ga0214543, IMG submission 160094) | Root nodule microbial communities from cowpea collected in UCLA plant growth center, Los Angeles, California, USA - CNSS2 | ecosystem: Host-associated > Plants > Roots > Nodule | place: USA...
ATGGAGATTTGATTTTGTTGAAGATTCCAGGTGCAGAGAATCCAGCTGATATGTTGACCAAGACTGTCACAACAACTAAGTTGAGGTTTTGCATTGCCTCAACTGGCCTTCGAGAAAATTGATGATGCAGGCACTACACTAGGTGGTAATGTAATCAAACCCCAAGTGGGAGAATTGTTAGTATTATGGTACTTGATTTAGTCTCACATCGCTTAGAATAGTGAGATGTGGTTCTCTATTTTACTATATAAGAGACTCTATGTAAAGCTTTAAGATACACTAGAAATACAAATACTTCCTAGTGTAGTCGTGGACATAGACATACACATTATACGCCGAACCACGTTAAATCCTCTGTGTCTATTTGTTTCTCTTTTATTCTTTCTTTTATTGCCTTGTTCCTAACAAAAAGACAAAAAAAAAATATGGTGTTATTAAGCAGACAAAAATGTGATGTAAGGAACCAAGAGATTGTTGTGAGCTTCTTTTAGATTTTCACGAATCTTAATAAGTCACTCTTTTTAGATTAAATTGAAGAAATTTTACATTTAATTTTTTGTTATTTTTTATTTATTTTTTAACTCCAACGAGTTTAATTATAAAATCCTAAGAATTAAAAGTATAATATAAAAACAGAGATATTGATAAAGAGTTATTTTTAATTATGTAAAGGTTCACTCACTATTTCGGAATTAAATTAATAATTGGCTTTATTTTATTTAAACAAATTTTAATAAACAATTAACGGTATGACAAGACGTGTACCTTCCGACATCCTTATCCGAATGTGGGGATGTGTCAGATGTAGGGCAAAGTAGTGTCTTTTTTTAGAACAATGCGAATGTGATGTGCAAACCTAAGATATATACAATAAGAGTTTTCTATAAAAAAATATTTTTCAATAAAAATACAGTTTTTACGAATTTTAAAATGTTCTTAAACAAATATTTTTTCGGTTTTAAAAGATTCATATTTATAAACTATATTAAAGCAATCTTTTATCGATATTAGTTTCGTTAAAAAACCTTTCATTTAGAATGTCCTAATACACAAAATTCAAGAATAAGAAATTGAAATTTATAGGAAAGCAAAAATAATGAAGTTAAATAAAATATAAATTAAAGAGAAAAATATATAGATATATAACAACTTGTATTTATCTATTCCTAATTAAATAAAAAATATAAAAAAACCTTTTAAAATTGTTTGATACGGGAGATGTATTTTATAAAAATTAAGTTATATAAAATTAAATGAATGCATATATAAAAGTAAAAAACAAGGCTATTTTATTCTTTAAAAAAATAAATAAAAAACACCTCTTCGTTCGCAATTTATTTCTGAAGTAATAGAGTTTAACAATGAATCTTGAACTTTTGTTTTACGTTTTCTTACTTTATTGGAAAAGATTGTGTATAGAAGGTTTTAATTTGTAGTCCAAAGAAAAAGCAAAGAAATTTGCATTTACTTTTCTTCAGAATAAATTTGGCCAAACATCAGCCTTTGACTAACAATATAATAGAAATGACAACCACATTTGTCGGCCAAATTTTTCAATGTAATCTTTCTTATGAAATTAGGATACTTACGTGATCATTAAAATTACAGGTGTTTAAGGATGTGTTTGAATTTGGAAAAGAGTGTGAGAATGAATTTGAATAAATTTAAATGGATGAATATGGGTAAAGGATATTATTGGGTAACACTAAAGGATTTTTTTCTTCAATGATTGTCGCACATGTTTCTTTTAGATTAACCCATTTCTGAATGGATTTTTTCAGTACACATAATCCGAAATCTATTGTAAAAAAAAAAAAAAAAACATCTTGCATTGATGTTTTGACTTTTGGATTCTCTGTTGCTGAAATACTCGACAACGAGTTTTTCAATCCATATATATCCTACACTATTCTAGCACATCTATTTCGAAACGCATTTTAAAATTGTTCATTCCAGAATATGAAATATGTACTCCAAATTAAGCATTTTAGAATACAAATATACTTTTTGAAATATGTATTTCAAAATGTGAAATATGTATTGTGAATTAGACTTTCTAGAACACATTAATTACTTTCCAAAACACCTACCCAAAATTTGAAATATATACTTTAGATTAGACATTCCAAAAAATCCAAAACATGTTCCGCATCAAGGAATCTAAAAGGTGTTTTGAAATTACCAGAACATGACATAAATATACACCTCCCGTTTCCAAACTACATAATCCAAAAATGTTAAGAATTGAGCGAGCAATTGGGGAATTTTCTGAACTAGCCAATCCAGAAGGTAAAACGAAAACAGATTACTTACAACAATGATACAATGATTTGACAAAATGAAAAGTTTTTGAAGAAAAAAAAAATCACAAAACGATGCTCGACAGCAGAAGGCGTCAATGGGGAGTAGTTGCAGTGTGGGTGTTGCAATGAAGGGGTGGAACGAACAAGAGAGGAAAACTAATATGAGCGTTGGAGAAGAATCAGGGTGTATATTCAGTTACAACTAACGGATATTTTAGTCTTTTTAAGTAAAACCCCTAACTTTTATAAGAAAGTATTGTGCTAAGGGAAGTTTATAACACGGAAAGTTCATTCAATGAAATTATATTCATCAACAACAATACTCAAAGGCTAATAGTAGATTACAGAATGATTTAATAGAAGAGCAGTAGAATCCAAAATGAGATACAAGAGTTTATATACGTAATTAGCAAATAAAGGAAGCAAAACAAAACTTATATTCCTAATATAGTTCTTATCTGATCAGGAGGATGCCTTGCCAACGCCCTGGGGTCCGGATAACCATTTTTGGGATCCATAATAGCCTTATAAATAAGCTCGTAAGCTTCGGCCAATGACCTGGCCACGCCAATAGAAGCTTCAGAACGCAATCTTGGATCCTGCATCTGCTCAAATTCCGGCAGGGAACTTTCACTTCCCAAAATAAGGCCGAACAGAGCTTTCAAACACTCCGAAAGAATGGTTGGACCAGTGTCCTCCCTCTCAGCCAATGGGGTACCCACTTCGTTCTCCCCTTCCTTGTGGATTGAATTCTGCAAGAGAGGCATCTTTTCTGACAAATTACATCTTCTCAGGATTGCTTCGGCTTCTTTTTCCACAAGAACGCGCAAGTGATTATCAATCATTGCTCCGAGTCTATTCACGTAATCAGCGACAGCCTCGTATCCAGATAGAGGTTGTTGAATAGCACACAAGCAGTTAATGAGAAAGATTTTTGAAGGAGTTTCACTAGTCTGCAACACATGGCACGAGTTAATGCAAATGTCGCACAGAAACAAAAAGATATTCTACTGCATAGAACTTCCACAAGGAACTTAAATTTCTTTTTTTATTAAGATATATATGTTTAAGTTCGCCCATATTCCTTTCACACACCTGGAATAACGGAGTATGGAACTATATTTGTTGGTCCACAAGAATATACACTTACAACATAATTTCCAGTAAATTTACATATTACTTCAATTTTGTTGGTCCACAAGATCACTTAGAACATAATTTCCAGTAAAGTTACATATACTTCAATTTCAGGTTTTAGATTCCAAGTAAAGTTTTCATTCAATTGCTCGTAGCACTGATGTTAAAAGGATGTGTAGACAGACTCATGCACCAACATGGCAAATGAAAAGCACATGCAGACGCAAAAAACTGCAGATCATTGGGATTTATATTCTCTTACTAAAGAGTATACTAAGGAGACTGATTGAGAAATATAAATATATTCAAGTGTTTCTATTTACTTACAAAAGTATTACATGACATCTGCATTTTCAATACGAAATTTACTTTCTTTTCCACTGAATACTCTCCGCTTTTGTTTTCTTAATTAGTGCCCAATAGCATTCTCTCTCTCTCTCTCTCTCTCTCTCTCTCTCTATATATATATATATATATATATATATATATATATATATATATATATATTAAAATGCGGAGGAATAAAGTTTATAACAAAAGCAGAAGTTTGTTAAAGTGAAAAACTACACTAAAATCCTACAAGCAGCAATCTGCAAAACACAAAAGAGAAGGGAAAATTAAGTTAAAATGTAAAAAAAAGACAAAAAGAAAGGAGCAAGAACGGACCAGTGAGGATGAAGAAGAGCTACTATTTGACAAGATTGCATCCACTGATGATTTAGTATGTTGATTAGAATCAGAACTCGTCCTACTCCTCCTTGATGAATGGCTGACTACTTTTGACTTGTGTGCATCCGCTGCTTGTTCACACATCTGCAACAAATAGGAAGCTAAAGCTTTGATCTCCAATGGTTTATTAAATAAACAGCCAATGGAAAATGAATAACCATAATCTAGATCTCTTTTCAAATTGGAATGTTTTACTGTGGGTAACAAAGGGAAAACAAACCTAGCGTACTCCTATAACACAATATCAAATACGATTCTTATCACTCTAAAGCCAAAATAGTACAAGGGTCTACAACAAGGGCCTATTGTTAAGACAGTTGCTAAATATAAAGATGCCAACTTGGTTCAACTTTCAAAAGACACAATTGCTTATTTTTGTCAACTTTCTATGATAACTGAAACAATTGGCGTGATTATTTCTCCGAAAATTAAGCTTTACTAGACATGTAAAGAATTCCTAAAAGTATAACCCAAAATCAAATACCAAAATTACAGAAAAAAAAAATCCTAAATAGTAACTAGATAACTAACTAGCAATCTAACCTATAGCCATTTAAGACATCCTTGGCAGTAGAATTTAGCTCACAAGAGCCCCGAAGAAAATTCTGAAGTTCATATAGAAAAGATAAAACGTTGGAATCCAAGGGCAGCACTTCTATATCTGAATTTTACGCCAGCTAACTGTGTCATGTATATAGCTAAAATGTCAAGCACAATGTAAGTGACCATTTTATGTTAAGGTCAAATTTTATAGCAATATTTACAAATTCACATTTTTTTCCTTTCATGTTACACAGAACGATTATGCTATAAATTATCAACTGGAGGTAACAGATTTAGAAGCATACCTGAATTATTGGATCCAGTATAGCAGATACAACTGGACCAAAAGCAGGTTTCTGACCAGAAGCAGGAACCATCACGCTGTTGTAGGTGTCAATTATTTCAAGAAGTACAGATACCCCTTCCCTCACTGCTGGTGGTGGGGAAAGATCAACAGCTACAAGGGGGGGATACCGCAAAAGCTTTTCCCCTCGAACTTTCAAAATATCAAAACATGTTTTCTGAGCAGCATCTTTCAGTGCCCATAGTGTATTACAAAGTGCAGTTTCTCGCCCAAGTAAATCTGCGATCTATAAGATCATGAAAATTCATAAATATATAAATATATGGGATAACCAAAATCAAGAAAAAAGGATGAAGATGAGACAACTCACAGTATAGCAATAAAATTCAAGTGTATTACTGAGTTTGTAGGATACTATAAGACTTGGTTGAGACTGCAAAACTTGTTCAACTCTCAATTTAAATGGTCTACATACTCCTTCAAAAATTCTATCAAGAACAAACATCAAGTCAGATTCTGTCTTCCCGGATCCATTCTCAGTGTTGTTGGCGAATTGCTTTGATCCAGAATCAACAATAGCATCTGGATCAAGTAACACAGCTACAAGTTCTCGTTCAGATGCCAAGGCCTGCATACATACAAAAAACCATATGATGATGAACAAATAAGTCATGGCAGAATAATAGCATTCGGAAGAGGCTTCAAGCATTCATGCACAAGCCTTTCATGTCATACCTGATGCAACCAGCCTAGCATATCACCAACATATCGTAGTGGGTCATGAGCATGAACTTCAATTGGTCGAGGCAATCCACCAGGTCCTCCACGCGTAAGAGCACTTATAAATCTTCTAAATAATGCATTGTGTCTCATATTGGCAACCTGCAAAATTAGCAAAACAGTAATTTCTGATGCACAAGCTAAGGAGTCCAAGTTTCCATATTTAGAGAATAAGAATAATATTCTTTATCTGTTATTATGATGTGAGGTCCACGAGCAACTTTTTATAATTAATACCAGTAGATGATGCAACACAACATGTTTCAGAATGCAAAATATCTCATTACTAATATGGAAGATGGCAAATTTGAAATCCTAAGAAAAACAAGACTTATCAATTTAGACCCAGTCCATTAAATCAATGACAGAATTACCTCTTCTGCACAATATTTGAAAAGGACAGATCTTTCCCTGAGGTAACGCACAGCTGTTTTCAGAAGCTCGCTAACTTCCGGATTGTCAGTGTCCCCCAATTTTCTACATTCGGCCTGAACCCACCTAGAAATGAAAATTATAAGTAGTTATATATATATAATAAATCTAGTTGATCTCAGTACAAAGAAACAAACATCTATCCTTGACATCTATATCAACAATACAGAGATTAAAATTCATACTTCATACTCGTAGTAACTCAGATAAAATACAATTCATGTTCTAGTCTGGCCATATGAGCTGAACTAGATGAATCTTCACCTGCATAGGCGTTCATAAGCTCCTTCTTGATAAACAGCCATCATATCCATCAACTCTAAACCAGCACGCTGCAATGAAATTCCTTAATTTAATAAAAGTGTAAATTACTTTTAAACGAATAAAGTAGCAGCTAAGTATGGGGCAAACCTGCCAGAAAAAAAAAAAAAACAATATAAAGTGAAAATTTTCACAGAAAAGTAAACAGCGCACAATGACATTAAGAAATAGAAAGACCTAGTTGCTTTTTATAACTCACAGATATACAAATATTAAGTTGTCAGTGAATAAAATTTATCTAATTCTATTTAATTATAGAACATCTTACTGTCCATTTTGAGTTGTCAATAATGGGAATCTTTGGAACTCATACAGCCAGAACTAGAGTTGATACTTCAAATAAACGAATGAGAATACAGAGATCATGCATCCAAGAAACTTTCATTTTTGTCTCAAAGATTTGCACCAACTTGTTTGTGCCACTATTTTGAATATCTCCATAACTTTTCAAATTTTGAGATTTAACATAAATATTTTCCACATTCATCCTTGTAGCGCTATAACTAGCTTTGCAGCACAGTGAGCTAGATAAATATAATCACTCAGTCAACGAGAGGAAATATTGCATGAGACAATGACTAGCATTCCAAATTAAACTCAAATTATATACGCAATTTGGATTCAGAATTCAGATTGCCAACAGCAGGTTCAGTATTGCACAAAAACACATAACATAGGGGGATAGAGATGACAAGAAGATTATGTTAGGAACCAAGAATTGAAAAGAGCAAGAAAAGAAAGTTGTTATTGAATAGAATGAAAAGAACAAGAAATAGGAGAGCACTCTCTCCTTCAAGGGCTTCCCTTTCACAAAGAGCTAAAGCTCAATCTACAAAAATTCACCTCCTTCCACCCTCTCCTCTCCTTCTTTCCTATTTATATCTAACTAACACCTCAAGAAACTAACTCACGAATATTCTAACTATCTTAACTGATATCTCTTCTCTGTGTATCCAAACAGATTACCTGATGATGTGTCCTTAGCAATACTTTGCAATTGGCATGAATCTCTTGGACGTGAGATAATGCCTTGAAAAAGTTTTCATTCAGCTCCTCTTCTCTAAGTGCGTTTATCTACAGATAATCGACAACTAATTGTAAGCATTATTATGATACATGTATTTCATTTAATTCACAAAGCCATAGTTCAAAATTAAACATTTGTCTAAACCTCTTCAGGGGAGAGCTGATAGTCGCGTAAGAAACATGCCACAATCTCTTGTCGCTGTGTTGTAGTTTCAAGCTCCTGTTTGAGCCTCTCTGTCGTACTGATAATGTCAGTAGTGCTAGCACTACAACTATTCAAAGCCTTTGCTATCCTGTAAGAATAAAACCTCAAATTTTATCAGTACCAAAAATAAGAATTTATTCTATTGGAAAGGACAAAGAGACAGTTCCAATTTTCAAATATAAAACTGATATGTTAAAATCCTAACCCAAACAAATTGGTATAGCACCAAACAGACATGACTCGCAAGCTAGTTATTATGGTGCTGCACTGCTAAACCAAAATTGAGAATGACAAGCTAATTCAATACGGAATACAAAATTAAATTTGTTGATCACAAACCATATGCGTCTCTAATATGCTTGCAAACCATATGCGTCTCTAATATGCTTGCAAACCATATGCGTCTCTAATATGCTTGCTAGCCTGGAACTGCCTTCCTTGTATAATAATTTAGCAAACTTTTTACCCAAATCACCCACTTAAATCCCAACAACTTCATATCAAGTGATAGGAAACATTATAAATTAAAACCAGACCTCTAGACACACACCACAGCACTGAGCAACATATTTTGTTACTAATTATAGCTACTTTTTAATTATTTTCTGCATGTGGAGCATAAAATGTGTCCGAGTTATAAAACTATAGAAATCAGTGATTAATAATGTTATAACACGTCACGACCCAACAAAACTGTCTCCTCCTGGCTGCATCATTCTCACTTACAATATACCTGCCAGACTATGGTTGTGTTCCTTTGAGCGGATTCTTAAAATTCGTTGATTTGCGCGGACGGATTGTAAACCATTTTTGTGTTCTTATGACATGATTTGAGCATATAAGCAACAACGGATTTGCAAGGTAACTCCCAAATTCCATCTCCTCATTTTTGCGAAGATTTGCATGGATAAAGGATACATTTACCATTATATCCTCGTCATGTCTGACCTTGCTACATTCACGTAACCCACTCCTTTTGCTTTTCTGGCCATGCACAGGTAAGATTCCTGAGCTACGAGTGAGCACTATCCCTGTGTGTGGTGGCCATCATCGTCCAGGTGAGTAATGGTTGTCATGGTGATGGTGTAAGTGAAGAAGCAAGCCCAACCATGGGGAGAATCAGTTTCACAACCGATTCTGGTGTGCATTCAAAGGAGCCAACATCGGTTACCTAACCAATTACGTGCATCGAAAAAAGGCTTTGGAGAATCGGTTATGTAACCGATTCTCCAAAACCTTTTTTCGAGTGTGTGGTGTCATGTTGTTTGATAGTGGGATGATGGTGGTTCATGGGCAGTGTACATGGTTCTGAGTTGGTTATTTCTAAGCATTTCATGGATGTTGCAGGGTCATTGCGATGAAGGTGATAGCTAGAGGTGTGGTGCAGCCATTTCACAGTAGTTCTTGGTGTGTGCTTGTTAGTGTATGGTTATTGTATTTTGGGTTCACTTTATAGTGGATCTAATTTTTGGAAATTTCTTATGTAAGTGGTAGATATTCCTAAGTATTTCTGTGGCTGCAAGTGGTGTAGGTGGCTGCAATTGATGTAGGTGAACCTTCGTAATTGTATAATTCTTCAAGAGGTAAGTTGCTTTTATTTGTATCATGAAGAAAATCGTTATAATAATTCATGTTTCTGCATTTTTTTTTATTATGTGTATAATGTATGCTAGAATAACTTCCACAGTAATTTTTAAAATTGATAACTTCTACAGTAATTTTTATAACCAAAATAAAGATTGGATGTCAACATATTTTCAACATGAGAACTAAATAATAAGTAAATCTTGAAATTTCACTCATAAAAATAATTCTCATACAAACCATACTTCATTGTTTATTTATTTATTAATATTTATTAAATAACACTTTAAAATTTAATATATTTAAATCATCCAAAATTCATTTCATTTTACTTTTACAATCAAGGGTAATACAGTAATCTTCAAATTCTATCTATTATAACTTTTTTTATCTATCATGTCAGTCAACTCACTTATAAACTTTCACAAAATTCATCCACAAATTCATTCACTTTGCCCTCTCCATCCACCCAAAGGAACACACATATCCATCCATTCACATCCATCTAAATTCATCCTCACACTCTCCTCCAAATCCATCTCCCCAAAGAAACACACCCTAAGGTCATCTTTTAGCAAAACATGCTTATCATGTAGGCATGACAAATAAACTTGCATCAGACCTATCTCAATTATAGGGGGGGATCCCCTCATTAACCGGACATGGGTACGGGTAATCTCAAAATTTTAAATCAGGTAAGGAGACGGAGATAAATATGTACATATCCTTGTCCCCATTTCCATTTTAAATTACTAAAACACCCTTAGTTTATTAGATAACCTATAAAACTTATTTTCACTATTCTATTTGATAATCTGTTTTCTTTCATTTCAAAAATCATTCTTATGCTACACAATTCTTCATTAGCTCTCTCAACCGTTCAACTCATTTTATATCCATCAAGTTCACTTCAACCTCTAAGGTATTTTCTCTCTCAACATTTGCAAAAGTAACAAAAGTTGCAATTATCATGAAATTTCAATTATGTATAATTGTTTACTATTTTATATAATTATTTTATGTTTATGCAATTGTTATTTTTACTCTATTTCAAGATCTATACAATTATAACTTATTCTTTGAAATTTGAGATTAAAGAAAATAAAATGTGTGTCTTGTTGATACCGAAGAAAATAAAGTGTCTGTCCTTTTATATTGAATCTTGGAATATCATGTTTTTTTAAAGAAATATATTGAATTGAATTAATATCACTATGAGGCAGGTGCGCCCTATACCTGCTGCCCGAGAGCTACAGGAAAGGGATACAAATTTCACACCCAACGGCAATAGGGACAGAGATGAGGATAGGAATAGAGATGAGAATGAACTTTCATTTCGGGACTAGTATATCCTATTACCATGCTTCTAGTGCATAAATTCTATATCAGGATGGAAAATGATCAATGATTAATTAGTCCAGTTTCCCTAAATTGTCTCATTTCGACTTTTGGATACTTATTTCAGCAGTAATTGGTATTTGAGCCCTACTAAGAACTTCCAGCGCAATGTGCTAGTTTCATATGTCGCAGTCAATTACTTGGACAAAAAGCAATTAGGATCCACATAAACACTTCCTACCGAAACAGAAGCGAATGAACTCGATATCATTCTACTAAGCAACGAAACTTAACATCATTCGGCATCAAGCACACACAAATCAATTAATGATAAAAACGCAAACAAACGAATTGCAACTAAGGAAGCCTTCGAAACAGAAATCTAAACCTGTCGCAGCATTCAGCGAGCGCATCGACCTCTTTCTCCACGCTATCCAAGGCCTAGCAAAGCAAATGCAGAAAGAAATGAACCGGATCAGAACAGTGGAAGCAAGCGAGGAAACGGCGAGAGAAGATTTGCAAGATCGACGGTGGAAGTGGAATTACCAGCTGCGCCGCGTGGGAAGCGTCGAGGAATTCGTGGTTGATGGAGAGAGAGCGCTTCTCGATGGTGGATCGGAGGTTCCGACGCGTCTGAGGAGTGTTCTCGTCGTAGAAGGAAGAGAGCGTATTGAGAGAAGACAAGAGATCAGGCGTGTCGATCCTCGATTCTAGAACCTTCTTCAGCTTCCGAGACAGACCCGGCGCTAAACCCGCCACCGTCGTTCCCATTCTCTTTTTCTTCTTCTTCTTCTTCTTCCTCCTCTCCGATCTCGGTTCAGATGTTGGTTCTAACTAGCTTCTTCGTTTCAAGCAATTTTAGTCGTTAAACCCGGTTCAGGATGCACACCCCTGTCCGGTCGTGTCTCGTGGGTTCAAATTTTGACGGGCTTATTTTGGACATGGCCCCGAGTTTTATTGGGCCACCATGCTAAACAATTCGGGTCTTTCTTCCTACACCTCCAAGCATTTATTTTGCACCTCCAGAATTTCTTTAAATTTTCAAAATACCCTTTGATCATTTAAGGAAATTCACGGACATCACACTCCCAAAAATACTTTCGGATGTCGATTTTTAGAAGTTAAAATATATGACTTTCGAAAGTCAAAATATATCATCGAAAGTCAAAATATATTACCGAAAGTCGACTTTTTTCGAAAAGTCAAAATATATCACCAAAAGTCAACTTCCGAAAGTCAAAATATATCATCGAAAGTCGACTTTCGAAAGTCAAAATATATCACCGAAAGTCGACTTTCGGAAGTCAAAATATATCACCAAAAGTCAACTTCCGAAAGTCAAAATATATCACCAGAAGTTGACTTCCGGAAGTTAAAAATCATTACCAGAAGTCGACTTCCGGAAATCAAAAAACATTACCAGAAGTCAACTTCCGAAAATAAAAAAAATTAAGTCAATTTTAAATATTTTTAATTTTTTATAAAATTAATATTTTGTAATTTTTATTTTATTTTATTTTTTAAAACACGTATTAAAAATTATAAAACATATAAATGTAAAAAAAAATTACTTTAAAAAATAAAAAAATAAGTAATAAAAATACTAAATAAAAAATTGAAAACTAACTTAAATTAAAATAGTAAAACTTTAAAGTTAAAAAAAATGAAAAAAAAATATTCATATATATATATATATATATATATATATATATATATATATATATTTTTTCTGTTTTTAGTTAAAGTTTTATTATTTTAATTTAAATTATTTTTCAATTTAATTTTCAATTTTATTTATTTTATTGATATTATTATAATTATTTTATTTATATATTTTATTTGCATAGTATTTTATATTTTATTTGAATTTTTTAATTTTGTTTAAAATTTAAATATTTAATTTTAATCAAATTTTTAAAAAAATTTCAATTATATATATATATATATATATATATATTTTTTTTAATTTAAATTTATTTTTATATAATTTATTAAAAATTTAATAAAAGTAAAATAGAATTAAAAAAATCATATTTAAAATAACATATATAAATAATATATAAATAATGAAATTTATAATTAAGAAAACGACTTACATATATATATATATATATATATATATATATATATATATATATATATATAT
>Ga0214543_1011131_pt1 | contig 12845 bp, 8 predicted proteins | sample CNSS2metaG_FD_160094 | JGI IMG/M metagenome (GOLD analysis project Ga0214543, IMG submission 160094) | Root nodule microbial communities from cowpea collected in UCLA plant growth center, Los Angeles, California, USA - CNSS2 | ecosystem: Host-associated > Plants > Roots > Nodule | place: USA...
CACTTTCACGTTTTTAATCTTTGCTTGCATTTTATATGCTTTCGGTCTTTAATTTCTGAATACTTTAAATTGCATTTTTTGGTTTCTGCCTTTAACTTTAAGGCAATTTAAATTTCCTTTAGTGCATTCAAAATTTAAATTCATTTTCGATTCTTGATTCATTGGTTGAGCTTGGGTTCAATATCTGCACACAATTAGGTTTCCTCTTGGAAATCACGTGACCCCAAAGTGAGCATAATTTATCGGGACGTCTTCTCGAGTGTGGATGAATTCATGTTCAGTCGCTGCAATTGTTCTAAGTTTAGCTTATTCCAATTCTCCAGCATTTTAAGTTTCCTTTACTGCTTTCCAAGTTTCAATTCTTGAGCATTTTGCTTGATGTTTGAAGCTTGGAGAAGGTGTTTGTGGTTGATAGGGTTGTGCTACCACTAAAGTTTGATCTTTCTCAAGCTTTTTGGTTATGGCTGGTGGTTTTTCAGGTCTACAAGAGGTGTCTTGATGTGCTGGTTTGATTCTTGTGTGATTCAAGTGTATTTTGTATGTGTTTTTGCATATTTTGAAAGTGTAAGGGTGTAAACTTTGTAAATCTTTTCAAATAGTGCAAAGTCAGGCTCGGGTTGCCTTGACAAACTGGATGCAGCTTAGGTTTGATTGAACCAGTATAAAAATCTTTTGCATTGCTCTTTTTCTATAACCCTTCTCTCGTGCATTCTAATTTAAAGATTAAACAATTGTGATATAAACCATTTTTTTAACATTCTTGTGAGACTTGGTGTTATCTACAACATTGATCATGTTTGTATAACTCATTGGAACATATCTTGACTGATCTTTCATACTGTTCTTGCTTTAAATTAGAAATTCACATTTTTACATTTTTCCCAGTATTTTAGTCGATTGTTTTTGTGATTCAATCGGTTGATTTATCAGTACTGCATCTATTTAGTAAAATCAATCAGTTAACTTTGTTGTTTTTTAAAAGTGTCTAGTCTAGGAGTGTTTGCATCCATACTTGGTGATCAAATTGATTCAATTAAAAACTGTTTTAGGCTTTTTAAAAGCCACCTTATTTTTTAACCAGCCAATTCACCCCCTTCTTGCATTTCAACCATTTCAAAACTTACACTAATAAAAACATTAACACACTAATTGCTAATAACACCACAATAACCTCCTGACTTTTGCACTCTTAAAACATACCAAACAACAAGATAACTACTCATAAAATCTACCATAAATAGTAACTATCACATTTAAGTTTACCCGACAAAATTCCCCTATAAACTTAATGGCTTCTTCTATCATCCCTCACAATTTTTGTATCCTTCAACCTAGCTTTCCACATGCATTAACTTTACTCCTTTCATGATTTATCGGGTTCTTCACTATCTTGGTGGCCAGCTTGTTCTATGTTTTGGTTGACTTCTTCTTAACCTTAGCCGACTTGTCCCTAATCAAGTTCTTTTTTTATCTTTGTGGTCGAGCTCCTTTTGAGAGATCAGATAATTTCATGCCCACTTCACACCAAATTCATCATCCATTTCGAGTAATCACTTCTCATCTTGTACTTCCAGTGCATCTCTAAGATTTTTCTCGACTTGCAACTATTCTTCCAATCTTGAAACTTATTGTTCAAGTTCCATCTACTACTTATGCAAAGCCAACATCCTTCTCTCCTCTTCAATTCCTTGTTGCAAAAACTCTTTTTGCAATCTTTAACCTATGGCTAACAAGTTCATCTTCTTCCAAATTTGACACATTCACACTCCCTAAGAAGTTATGTAAGTTGTTTACATGCTCCATTGAGCTACTCGATCTCCCCACCAAGTTTTGCTCTACTAAGCTCTCAACATGCTCTATCGAGCTATATGAGTTTTTTTGGGACCTTACTGAGTTTTTTGAGCTCTCCATGTGCCTTACCAGGTTATTCCCGTTACTTGAACAAGTAGGGTATTTTTCCAAATCATTCAATTTCATGTGCTTGTGCCCAAGCTCATGTTAAGATTGGCACCCGAGTATCCAAGCTCGAAATGATCGGCCCCTGAACTTAGATCAAAAACACTACGTGTTTCTCTTTAACATCCTTTCTGAGAAAGTTGGTTGTCTATTCTCTTCCATTCTCAGATCAACAATTTTAACCAAAATGCCAGACTTATCGTTAAAGCATTTATCCGAGTAATGGCCATATTTGCCAAACTTAAAACATTCAACATTTGAGTTGCTCGACCGACCTCCTCTCCATGGACCTCATCCTCTTCTGTGCCAATTTTGTTAGTCGGATTGTTCTGTCCCTTCTTCCAATCCACAATTTCTACCACCAGGATCGCTTCCTCTACTTGCCTCAATATTGTCTTCTACCACGAAAGATGGTGATTCCCTCACAAAGAGTTGGTTATATCAACTTGCGATTGACACCTTGCTACCTTAGGCCTCGATTTATCCAAGGTGAGAATTTGTTGAGGTGGATGGTACAATAAGCTTCCAACATGCATAAACATGTAATCTTATTGGGCCGAAGTGGGCAAACCAATTTAAAACATTTTTTTTATACAATGCTTTGACTAGCATAGAACAATAAATCACATGGAAGAAAATCTTAGTGGCCAAAAAATAAACTTTGTAAATAGAAAATCTTGGGAGCATTTAGTATTTTTTTTATTTAAAAACTGATACTGGGTATCACAAATCACTTTCATATCTCAGCTATGCCAATATCCCAAACCACATCACTTGAAAAAACATTATTAAAATGAAAAGCAATAAAGAATAACAAATCATAAGGGGACTAGACCAAACTCATGACAAAAAAAAAAATACAAGACAAGCTTAAGAAGTTAAACACCCCTATACATATGAAGTTGACACCTATTATTAAAAACATATCCAAACTAATTTAGGAGGCATAAAAGAATACCATTTAAATTCTTCTCTATTCACAAGGCCAATTTTGACCAATTTATACACACAATGGTTCCATTCCCTAAAAATATTTGAAAATTTAAATTTCCTCCATTTGCCTCTTAGAATCCATGGAACAATCTTTTGTGAAGCTTTTCGGTTCCCCAAATCCTCTTTTTAAACTCAATTAACACACTTCATTGGTTCATATGTGTTCCTTAGACTTATCTGGGTTGACTTCTATGTTGCATTAGTTTAGGGGGGAAATCGGTATTTTTGTTTGGTAATGCCTTTATGACAAGGGAATCTATCAAATTGGTGCCATTGTTAGGGATTACACGCCATTTACACTCATTGATTGAATTTCTTTCCTTTGTTTCTACATAACATCTTTCCCATTAAATAATCAACTTTATATGGAAGTTATTCAAAGTTTGATCATGCTCAACAACATAATTTTAACATGTATTATGATCAAAATGAGTTGTAGTTTTCTTAGCCATATTATCAATAATCATTCCAACCATATTTTGATATCTTATGCATTCTTGTGCCTTAGTCTTTCCAACAGCTACAACAATTTTCTTAGCCATACTATGCCTTTCTTTTGAACCACATTGTAAGCAACCAATGCCTTATTATGAGTCATAATGTGAGAAATTTCCATAATCTTTGGTCCAACATTTTTAATCACAACTGTAAAGACTTTGTGAAGCATCTTTAAAGGAATGGAAGACAAAGTTTCAACAAGGATGTAGATGTTCAGAATATAAAAAATCAATTGGATCAACTAAAGGTTATGTGGAATAACATAAAGCAATGTTTAAAGTTAAATGAACCATCACAACAAGAAATTATGCAACTCATGATAAAAGAAGAGGAAGAAGAATTAAAATGAAAACCACTTCCAGAATTGGAGGAAGAAAAAAATAAGAAAAAATTGTATTTTCATAAAATATTATTACATGTAGTTGTAATTCTAGCATTTGTTTAATTTGTATTGAAATTAACTCTACAACGATTGTCATTTTAGATCTCGAATCTATTTGGCTATTGTGAAGACCTCATCAATAGTTTGTTTCCTCTTGACATGCGACATTTGTTGGGTCGCCTATTGTTAAACTATATTTGTCGCGCTAAAATTTATAAAATAAATCCAAAATCCCTCTGATGGAGTATAGGGAAACACTAGGTATCAAATCCAAGGAAATGGTTCTTCTTAAGCTTAGCTTACAAAATTTAAGTATTGTTAAGAAAAAATAGAAAGAAAACAAAAGGTGGAAATATTAAAAATTTTAAACTAAGTAAATGCCGAATTTATTCAATTAAAATTATATAAATGCATGATTGAAACTAAATTAAGATATGCTTGAATGCAATGTATGGGTTAAGTCTATAGAAAAGAAAACGTGAAAAGTAAAATGCAAGGAAATAATGGGAATGGAAAGTGAATTCAAAATGGAATGAGGAAGAATCTAAGTGAAGGGTGTGATGTAGAACTTTAGAGTGGAATAATGTTGATATGCATCAAGAATTTAAGCAATTTGTGCAATGCAAATGAAAGTATACATGAACCCAATTGACAATAGAATTTGATTTGTGATGGTAGCTAACCAATCAAATTACAATAGCATCACACCCACAATAATTCACTCAAATGTAGGTTTTAATTTATGCAGAAATGTAAAGGCAAATGCAAATGTTCCAACAATGGTAGAACCTATCTTAACTACTGAAAATGTGAAATCACAATCACTTTACAAGTGTGAATACAGAATGCAATTAATCTAAGATGTTGGATGTAATCTCATGCAATTTAAGTGGAAATTAAGCTACCTAGGCATATGCATAATATGTCATTGTAGGACACTGATGCATAAATCTAGAATGCAGTAGAAATTAGAATATGCATGTAACCAATTGATAGCAAAACTAGTGTGCTTTGATGCAAATATGTGAAGATAAAAGCATAATATAGATGTAATGTGATCCCAATAAGGCTTATAGCTTGGGCAACGCCTAGGCCCAAATCATGCTCAAGCTCAATCCATGGCCATCATGCACCTTCAAGTCCAAGCCCATCAAGAGGCCCAATAACAAGGGGCATGCTAAAAAAGATCAAATTGGGCTTCATTCAAGATGGCCCAAACCCACATGGACTTCTCATACTCTTCACATGGGCCAAAGAAGATGTGAAGATTTGAAGAGGTGTCTCAAAGAGCAATAGAATAACAATAATATTGGCCCATTGTTTAGGCTTTGCTTTCTAGAATAATAAGTCAAACAATGAGTAGTTAAATTGATAAAATTGGCCTTGACTAAGCCCAATAGGATATTTGGCCATGAGCTATCAAAAGAGCCAAGGTGGACTAAGTGGAAGTCAACACTTCTTCCTACACCTCATGAATCCAAAGCATCCAAGGGTTAGGAATGCTTCCTCCTTTTCCAAGGCATCATCCAATGGCCAAGATCAAGCCTTCTTCTCCAAGTTAGCATCAAAGGCCAAGATGCTTTCTCCTTCTCATCCAAGGGTCAAGATTCCTCATGTGTAATGGCTTGAGTATAAAAGCCTTAATTTTTCAGCATTGTACTCACTCTTAAAATTTTATGCAATAGATGCTACTTGAGTTGAGAACACTCCTCCCTCTATTGCCTTTGAGAGTCACCCCTTTCTAGAGATTTCCTCTCTCTACCTTTAGCCACCTTCCTTAGGCTAGCATAGATTAGGAAATCCTATCACCTCCTTCACTTTACATAGCTTGCAAGTGCCGTCAAAACTTGCATCCATTCCTTCATCCAACTTTCGCTGCCATGGAGTTCTTCACGCACCTTTGGAGCTCCACCAAGATGTTTAATCTAGATATGTGTACACATGAACTATTGGGCATGTTTTGAAATTTAAATAATAGTAGAAGACCTAGTAGATACACATTAAATTGAATTTAGACATAGTAATGAAATGTGGATGCATGGATGCTCTATCATGAACTAGAATGGTGATTACTAAACAAACTTAGGAATGTAGGTGAAACTAGCTACAAATATGAATGAAAGCTAGATAGTTAACTTGCTCTGCAGCCACCCGAATTAAAAATATGTGTATGCAAAATGAAAATGGAGAATGACTTTAGAATGTTGGTGCATGACTTCAAATAAACTCAAAATGCTAAACTAAAATTCGAAATTTAATGCATGAGTGGAAACAAAGTTGGGTTTTCAAAGTGAGTAATTAAAAAACTAAATGACAACATGTGAAACTCCATGTTATAGCAGGAGGATGCAAGGGAATATGCATTAGAAGATTTTAATACTATGCACACCAACTATAAGCAAGAAGTTATCATTGTTGAATTCTACAAAATGCATGGAAATGAAATTTTCTACCACAACCACTAACAGAAAGCATGACTATGAACTAATTGCTACAAAAAATTTAAATCCAAGATATGAAAAGTAAACTTATGCAAGATCATAAAACAAAAATAAAGCATGTTAACAGAAAATTTGCCTAAATAGAAATGCACATTGCAGAGCAAACGTAAAATTGAAGACTGACTTAGTGATCAAGTAGGGATTTTTTTGCCCTCGAGAAGACATCTTGTAACTTTGTGCCCACTTTGGGGTCACTTGATTCCCAAAAGAAAACATTGAACTGTGCAAATTCCACCCAAACTCAAATCAATAATTCAAAAACATGAAACTGAGATAACACTTACAAGCAGTAAAGGAAAATTTAAAGGACTAAATTTAAAGACTGCAAAAAAATAAGTAAGTAAAACTCAAAACTATAAATTATAATGGAAATAGAATCAATGTATTTCATTGAAACTTTGGAACAAACACAAGAAATCAAGAGAAGAGTTCTAAAATAAAATTGGTTAAAAAGGCTCATTCAACAATCCCGACCACTTTATGCTTATGAAAGATCAAGTGGAGCTACCCACACACTAGGGAAAACCCAAACATTTAAGGCCACTGCTAAGACCCAATTGAGGGTTTGTAAATTTGTCCAACAAGTGCACTAGGTCAATTGTAGCACAACAAGGTTATATCCACATAGATATTGGTTTGATAAAGTAATAATCTATAATCCATTCAAGTTTCTAATAATAAAGTGATAAAGTTTTTATAATTAAATATAAGTTTGAATAATAATAAGATAAGTGATGTTAATTAAGGTGTAGGGATTGAACTTGGCTTCTTTCACTCAACTACACTACCGTTGATTCTGTAAGTATTGAAATGGTTGAAATGCCAAGAATGGGGTGGGGGTTGAATTGGCAAATTAAAAAATAAAGTGACTTTTAAAAAATTAAAAAAGTTTTAACCGATAAAAAATATATAGACAATCGATTGATTTCATTAAACAAATACAATACTGAGCAAATCAACAAATTGAATCACAAAAATAGCCAGTGAAAAACTAGGAAAACTACTAAAATGCAAATTTGTGTTTGAGACCAGAAACAACATGAAAGATCAACAAGATTGATTCAAATGAGTAATACAAATTTGAGCAAAGCTTCAGATCATGCTAGAACACATAAGAATGACAAAAGGATGGTTCAATTAATATTTCCTTAAACTTTAAAGTGCTAAACAAGTGAGAAGAGTTACAAACAAGCACAATGCAAAATATTTTTATATTGGTTCACTCAAATCTGAGCTACTTCCAGTTTGTCAAGGCAACTTGAGCTTGACTTTGCACTATTTCAAAAAGTTTACAGAGTTTACAAGATTACACTTTCAAAATATGCAAAACTACAACCTATGACTCTTGAATCACACAACAATCAACACAAACACAACAAGACTACCCTTGTAGACTTGGAAAACCACCAAGAACAATCTAGAAGCTTGAGAAAGATCAAACCTGAGTGCTGGCACAACCTAGCCTACCAAACCTCTTCCTCCAAGCTTTAAAAACCAAGCAGAAAGCTCCAAGAATTATCCAAGATCAATCTTCAACAGCTGCACATTTGTATGATCACGAAAGAGAGAGTATTCCACTTATTTCGAACAGTTTTCGCGCTCAAAATGGTAAGTCTTCTATCTCCTTCGAGAAAAATAGAACTTATAGCCAAACTGTTACAAAATTCAACAAGTTGATTTTCAAATCAATTGGTTGATTTCACTTACATTAGGTGAAATTAGTCGATTCCAACTGATTGAATATGAAACAATTAAAACTACTATAACGAACCTTTATAATCTGTTGAAAAGCCATTGAAAAGATTAAAAGACACCGGTCTTAGTTTCATCTTTTAATCCGTTGAAAAACATTCTAACAACTTAAAAGACATAACTAACACCATATACATCTATACAATGCTAAATGGTCTATAATATGATCTTCAATCTTCAAGCTTGTTTTCTTCATGACTAATCCAGATATAGCACACGCACATGAGGCTTGAACAACACGTGAAACATCAAATCTTCACATCTTCATAAATTTAAGCATGGTTCCAACATGTTCCAAGGTAATGGTTTTATATATCTTCATCAAATCTTCAAGCACCGAATCATCAAGACTGTTCTAACATATCCTTTATAAGTTATGTTATTTATCATAGTGTTCTTTGAAGTACACTTACTTGTAATTCTAATCTCATATCTGAGAATTAGAACTAAGGGGTGACAAACTCAGGATGTCCCCTTGCTGCTAGTAGAATGACAAATTTAGAAAAACATTAGGCCCAAGGTGTATGGCACAATCTCCTTAAAGCACCAGGCCCACCACCAAATCCTCAAATGATGATTATGCCATAACTGAAGGGGATGTTGATGCCAAACAACCATCCTGCATAATTTTGAAAAAAAAATACCATTTTTTAGCCTTGGCCAAAAACACACACCCTGATCCTAGAATGTAGGTAATCTAACCCTTCTTACTGATGAAAAGGATTCAAAAAATATGTGTGTGCCATGAAAGAAAATGGTGAACTATGAAATGGATGAAAAGGAACAAAGTTGGAGTATGCTGAAAGCATACCTAAAAATGCAGAATGCAACCAGAAAAGAAAATTGAAATTGAGACTCCTCAAATAGGAAAAGAATGTACTAAATCAATACAATGAGAGGTGTGCTCAAAGGAAATGTAATTGCAAAAGAAAATGAGTTGGAAGAGACAAACAACGTTGGGACAATGTAGGACTTTCGCGAGCTTGTATGGGGGAAGATATTACATTTGGTAATGGTAGATGTGCCTACTGATGTAATTGCTACTTTGATTCAATATTACGATTCGTCCTTGAGGTATTTTACCTTCTAGAATTTCTAGTTAGCCCCTACTATATAGGAGTTTAAGCGGATCCCAGGATGCCTTTTGGGAGATAAGAAGCCTTATTGCTTTTTAGGTTGTTATTCATCTACGTCAAAGCTTGATTTAGTGTTGAAAGTTGAAGAAAATGAGTTGTTAAAAAAGAAGAAAAATAGAAACAACATTGAAGAATTTTCTTTATCCTACTTGGAAGATATGGATGACTTAAGTGTTTATTTGCATGCTAATGCTCATATTGATTTCATAGTTGTTGATGTTTTTCATGTGAAATCTATTGAAATAGTTCATGACACTTTTGCAATTCATGATTTGAGTGGTGATACAATACCATTATCACACAACAATTAAGGCCACTCCTTATTATATTGTGTATAGACAATCTACCCTTGTATACCTCTCGTATCTTCCAAGGGAGTCGAAGATTGAATTAGTAGACAAAAGTCTGATAAAAAAAGAAGAGATGTTGGGGTAACTTAAATTTCATCTAAGGAGAGCTCAAGAAAGGATGAAACAAATTGTAGATAAGCACAGAAAGGACAAACAACATCACATAAGAGATCTAGTTTATGTCAAACTACATCCTGGTAAACAAATTTTGGTGGGTTAAAGGGGAAACATGAAGCTCAGTTCTCAATTCTTCAGTCCTTACAAAATTGTGGATAGAGTAGGAGCAATAACTTATAAATTGGAATGTCTATTATAGTTTAGAGTGCATAATGTTTTCTTTGTTTCACGGCTTATAAAACATGTAGGGAATATAGTAGATTCAAATTATTTTAGTATTAGAATGTTGTCAGCGCCAACACAAAAAAGAATTTTTTATATCTGTTATTTTGAGCTTTATACATTTGACACAAGTCTGACATTATAATTGGTGGCATAATTTTTCATCGATTCTTCAATATGACCAACGTAAATTTACGTCCAACCTTGTGAATGACCAATGCCAATTTAAGTCAAATGAAGGACTTTGATCAAGTTGAGGAAGAGTTGGTGAATAGAGAAGCTAAACTTTAGATAAAGATTATTCCATTCAGAAGAAGATTGAATTGTATAGGTTCAAGGGCATTGAAGTAGAAGTGCATTCACTTAAGTACCCTTGAACCTATACAACTCAATCTTCTCCTAAGTGGTCCAACCTCTATCCCAAATTTGTCAACTCAGTTTTTCAGTCGTTTTTAAGAGTTAAACAAAAACCAAATAATTTCCCCTAATGAAGTATAGGGAAATTGACTCGAGATCAAATCCAAAGAAATGGTGCGTATCGAGTTTAGTTTGCATAATTAAATCTTGCTAAAAAGAAAACAAAACTAAAAAAAGGGGAAAGAAAATAAAACAAAGAAAAGAAACTAAAGGAAAATTGATTTTATTCACTTGAAGACTAAATTAAATGCATGATAAAAAGTAAATAAAGATATGCATGGATGCAATGCATGAGATGCAAGCCTAAACTATACCATGAGATGCAGACCGTGAGATGGAATTAGAATGGGGATGTTGAAATGAATGAAACATGCGTATGTAGACTTGCCATGATAAAATATATGCAAAATTGGAGTGAAAACATGTGCGTGAATGGACTGTGGGTAACAAATTAATGGTGTAGCCATTTACTCAGCAAAACATAAATGCAGAGTGTCAATCAAAATGATCTATACGTGCAGCAAAATTGGTCCATGATAGCAGCAATAAAACTCAATACAAATCAAAGATGCAATTGAAATATGAATGCATGATTAGTGAGCAATGGCAGTAGAGAAACAGATTACAATAGTAACAACACAACTCTTGACAACAGCCAAATCATATGGCATCTATGTGTATGCAGAGATGATGCAGATGCACAAGATGCAAGGAAATGAGGAAACAAACTCAACTGTAATGAAGATGGATATATGGATGAAAGATGTATGCATTAACAGAATTGCCATGACAAATTTCCACTACAGGCCAAAATTTGCATCAGAAAAATAGATTTCATATAGCAGCAGAAAAACCATACATTGCCACTTCAGAATAATTGAATGTAGACATGTTATGCAAATTTCTAACTGAGTGCTAAATTATGAGCATGTGTAGAACCTATTCTATGGCGTTGAGCTTTATCTAATGCAATGCAACATGAAGTACAATACCTAACATATGTAGAGCTTCCCAAGCAATACCAAAGCAAGAGAAATCAAAACTAAAGATGTAAAACACCTAAACCAATTGCAGAATTTTATGGCAGACAACTTAAGGCAACTTATTCCAAATGTGATGAGTACAAAGATGATCTAAAATGCTGAACTGGAATTGGGAATGTGATGCATGAGTTAAAGCAATGTTAAGGTCTCAAATTGACTGATTCGAATATGAAATGACAGTAATGAAAATTCCACGTTAACGCATAAGTTAGCACTTAACAACAGCATAATTGTTGACCAAATTCTCACAAAAGTAAATAGAATCAATGCAGTGAAAATGTGAGTTCATATGCAAAACAAGACTAATGCAATTTGGATGCAGAATGCGTGAAAAGACTGATTCATGCATGCAATGAAGAAACTAGATCTTAGTAGCAAAAGTGATTCTCACTAAATTAACCAAATGCAGGTTCAAACACTACATGGCAGTAAGCAATTTCATAGCATGTCAATAACAAAATAACTCAGCAAAATTGCTAAGAAATAACACCAACAGTAGCAAACTTACTCAGACAGATTCTCAACAACATGGATTCAATGTAGAGGCCATGATAGTGGCATGCAAAATGTTGAATATTTACTCACAATAACTAAAAGATGCAACTGTTGGATTGCATTGGATTGCTCCTTCGTGCATTGACCATTCATTAGAAAAATTGGGTTATTCTTTAATGAAACGGTGTGTTGTGGATAAGGACTTGATCACACTTGCATAGGGCTGCTTCTGGAACAGCATCTTCAGGCCCAATTCTGTCGATTTAAACCCAACATCATTGATTCAACATTTGTGGTGCAAAAAGGTCTTTTTGCAATAACAAAAAGTTACCAAATGGGTAGAAATCTGACATAGTAAAACTGAAGGGCATCCTGGCAAAACGATATTATCTTACTAAAATAACCTTTTTATCACATTTTTAAGAAAAAAATATTTTTCTAAACACTTAACAAAAAATAATTAATTCAAGACAAACTAATGGCTATTTTTAACTAAAAAGAAAATTTTGGAAAGGAAAAATAACACAAAATGGAGTGCTAACAGGGATATTCATGCAAAGCCATGACTGAGTTCCCAAGAATAGTTACGGTCACAAATAAGAATGCAAACTTTAGTAAACAAACCTTAATGATGAAATCCATTAGAAAGAAGAACTCTCCATGAGATATCCATCACTAAAGACAAAAACTTGTTGAAAAAGTACCCCCCAAACTAGGGGTGGCAAAACAGCCAGTCCGGCCCGTTTTGGCCCAGCCCGCTTGTGGCTCGCCAAAAACGGGTCGGGCCGGGTTGGCCAGCCATCAATAAATGAGTTGGATATTGCAACTTGTCCCGTTTTAGAGCAGGCTGGCCCGTCCCTTTTTTTTTTAATTTTTTTAAACATTTTTAATTTATTTTTTTTATAAATCTATTATATATATAAATTTATTTATATAATATAAAAAAGTATTATTTTTTAATTATTTTTAATTTTAAACAAAAA
>Ga0214543_1011132_pt1 | contig 12845 bp, 4 predicted proteins | sample CNSS2metaG_FD_160094 | JGI IMG/M metagenome (GOLD analysis project Ga0214543, IMG submission 160094) | Root nodule microbial communities from cowpea collected in UCLA plant growth center, Los Angeles, California, USA - CNSS2 | ecosystem: Host-associated > Plants > Roots > Nodule | place: USA...
ATACTTCAACGCCCTTGAAGCACTGCATAAGCTACCAACCAAATAGTCGTACACTAAGTTGCCCCAATTGTATTTACCTATACTTTGCAAGTCATCCACTAACTTAAAAATTTTGGGGAACACAATCCCGTCTCTATTTGGCAACAGGAACTCAGATATGCCTAACAATATATAAAGGCTGGTAAACAATTCTATACTACCACCATCATTGTCATATTCCAAAAGAAACTCATAAATCCTTTTAACATGAACTTTCCCACTACAAAATAACTTCCTACAGTCACTATCTTCATCATCGTCACTTATATCAATTTTTTCACCCAAGACCCAAAGACCCAATCCTAAACAAACATCTAACAAATTAAATTCAACTACTTCCCTACCAATAGCAAAACCACCCCTCCTTTCAACCCATCTATAACATAACATAGGTAACAAATTGCGACTTATCTTAACAAAATGGTTTAACGACATAAACCATCAAAATGGTGTGCGTGCAATTGACTTTCATTGTTTCACACTTAACTTTTCATTCAAACTTCCAACATATTTGGCTTTGCAAGAATGCCGGAAAAACATTTGTGTAAACAAACAATTGTGTTACATCATACCATATTATCATTAACATACACAATACACAAAGGATTTTCAAACACATAACCAAACCTACCTTCACATCCTCAATCAATAGGCCCGCGTTATGCTCTTTACTGCCCATATTCAATAACTGAAAGGCAAATGGAACGAGATTTATGTTGCAGCAATGAAAACAGAAATCCCCCCAAGTGTTTGTCACCGCCGCCAACCTATCAAAAAATTGACAACATCAAATGCAACAAAATTACATCCACATCTAAATCAATACCTGAATTGCAACGAATAGCACAAATGGTAATGGGGTTCGCCAAACTTCAATTTTTCGGATCCTTCAAACGAAAACGTTATTTCGTTCTTCAAAACCACAAACCTTACCCTCGTTGGCCGCCTTCCTCCGGTAGATGCAACCCTGATTCAAATTGTCGTCTACCCAATTGCTTCTGCGTGAACGTTTACATTCATATCTCCTTTCACGCCTTTCTGTCCTTTCTCAAACCCTCTTTCCAATTCTTCTGCAACTATTTGATTTCGCGATCTCGTTTTCGACCATTCTCTGGACATGCCAATTTTTTTTCCTTCCACTTAAGCACGTCATGTGCATTTATTGCAAAAAAAATTAAACGTTAAATTTTTTTTATTACATTAATGCTGATCCTTTGACACGTGTCCTCTTAATGCTAATCGTTTGACACGTGTCCCGGTGTCAAAAGTGAGTTAAGAGTAGGGAGTCAAAATAACGTTTCCGTATTTTTTTTTCAACACTACATAATAAATATATTAATAGAGGACTATCCCATGACTAAAAAAAAGTAAAAACTTGAGGAGGAGCCTTTGACATATATTCAAAGGACATAAAATAACAAAAATCATGGCTTGGAGTACATTTAAAGTTCTTAAGAAAATTAGTTTATGTTTATCTGTTTTGGAGCATCAAGCTTTTAGAAATTAGTTTATATTTTTATGTTTTTGAGTTTGGGTTTTTTATTAGAGTTTCTAGGTTTTCTTAAACTTATGTCCATATATAGAGGTACCAAAAGTTGGTGTAAAAACTTAGTTATATATTGAATTTTATTTCAATAAAGAGAAGATTTTCTTTGTTTTTGGCTTAGACATCAGGTTCTCATCAAATATTGATATTTTTGTGGAGATCTTCCTTGACTTATCAATCTTTTTGATTGTGGCATCTTTATTATCAGTTCTTATCCAAAAGTTACCTCTCTTTGTGGTGAATTTTTCTTTACTTATCAATATGCAAGATTGTGACGTATATAATATATGTATTATTTTGCATTCTTTTCTGATTTTTTGTTGTACCTCTTGAGGATTCAAATTCAAAAATGGTCGTACTCTTTGGTGGATAAGATCGTATTATCTAGTTTCAGAGCAAGGTTCTGGTATGAATATCCTCTTTTATCTTATTTTTTCTCTTATGAAATAAGAAAAAAATAACACCTAAATTTTTTTGAATGTTTGTGTTTTCGTTCTTTGTTTTGAAATTTTGTTAGGTTCATTGTTCTTAGAATTTTGTAAGTATAACCCTTTGCAATAAAATGCTTTGTTTGGATGAGGCAATTCAAGAGGGTGATTCATTTATTTAGAGAATTTAAAATTATTTGCAATGAAATGCTTTGTTTAGATAGAGAAATTAAAAAGCATTTTAAATGCATGCATTTTTTTGAAGTATTTCAATTAGCTTGAACCAACCTAACAACCAAGACGAGTTAGTGGGTCTGATGGCCCAAGCAGGACGGGCGAGCCCGGCGACCCACACAGGTTTGGAGAGCCAGACGACCTAGAGGTGTCGGGCGGGCTTGATGACCCAGACGTGTCGGGCAGGCCCAACGACCCGACCGACTCGTTGACCTGACCGACTCGTTTCCAAATTTATCATGAACTCAAAACATAATTAAGCCTAAAATAAATATTGATAAAATGAAATTTTATCTCATAAGAAATTCAATTATTGTATCCAAACAAGAAATTGAAATGTAAGGTACTTTAATTTCTTTATCCAAACAAGTTATTTAGAAAATGAAGGGAATTTAATTAGAAGCAATTCAAATACAATGCATTTCAATTTCTCAGCATTGTTGAAATGCTTCATCCAAACACAAGGTTAAGATTTTATCCAATTCCATTAAGTTTTTAATTTTTCGAGTTCTTCATTAAAATTGTGAAATTCTATATTTGATTTGTAGAAATTATATGTTTTTTGTGTTTTTCTGTTACTTAACTGTTTACTTTGATTTTGCATGAGTTTTGGTGTTCAAAGGACAATTTGTTTAATTTCTTTGTTTGTGTGTTGAACTGCAACATTGAAAAGAAAGAAAGAATAATGGATCCAAACCTCAAGTTTTAACCAACACCAACTCAACCAATTAGATAACCAATTAGATGTAGGAGTCAATCAGAAAATAAATTGTGCCTTGCAATTCTTTCTCTTGTGACTTGGACAATTTTTCCTTCACAAGGGTTTATTCGGTCTCGTATGAAATCATATGAAATTATATGGAATTCTAACAAAAAAAAAAAGCATTATGAATATGACAAAAGTATGCAAATCCAAAGATATTTATAAGTAAAATTCATCGTGAATAAATAGTACAAAAAAATACAGTGCAAAATTTAATCGTACAAAGTATAGAATTGTGATAAGAAAATTATATGAATTGTTTTTTAAATTGCTCCTATGATGTATACTTTAAGTATTATTAATTTAGACTTATCCATTAAATTCAAATATTAACAATAAAACTTGAAATATAACTCTAAAAAAATTCAAAACCATGTAATGAATATTTATATTGAGGGTTCAGATTTTATAAAAAACAAATAATAATCAGACGACATAAAAAACGCATACTATTATCACTTGATGGATTATAGGACTTCCAAGACATTGATAAAGACTAACATCTTGAAAAAGAGAGGATAGGCTGACATTAGAGAAAGGATGAAATTCCTAACTTCATTGAAGGATTTGATGTCAAGGGGTCCTATAAGATTTTTTTTTAATTATTTAAAATTAAAAATTATTTATGGATATGTCAATGTGTATCTCTTTACTGGACAATTAATTGGATAACTTTTGTATAAAATATAAATAGATATTTTCTTGATCAGAACACCACTTTATTAAAATTTTCTTGACTGTCTTCTTCATTCCTTCTTGTTAGGTTTATAAGGAGGGGTATCACTGGAAAGAACAAACACCAATGAGATCTGGGCCTAACCATATAAGGCACTGACACCACTCTCAACCCAAAACCTTAAGGCAATGGGTTTATGGGTTTTTATTCTTATACAGTGCTTCATTTTCTCATTTCTAGCTAATGTGGGACTTAGAATCACACTTGGATTCCTAACACTTCTCCATCATAAGCCACTCATATTTCAACCCAAACACTAGTTTTTAACCACGAATAATGTCATCAATCTTCATAACTATAACTTCCAATAACCCATAGTTAAGATTAATAGAAAAGTAAAATATTTTATAAAAAATATTATCAATTTCTTAATATAGATTATTTTTATTAGTAATATAATATCTTTTATATGCATTTAAATGTTGCTATTAAAAGTATAATTATTTAATTTCAAAATATAAATTATTTTTAATATCAATATATTTATTTTATTTTATATATATATATATATATATATATATATATAATTTTATATTTTAAAAATATAGAGGACACGACCCCTGGACTCCATATGATTTTATTTTATTGTTTAAAGACTTAATTAGTAATTTTGATCTTAAAAAAATATTTTGGAATGAAACTTAACAAAGAAAATTGGAAGTAAAGAAGTTTATAGTAGGAGTTGTTGATTAATATATCAATATCTTTCTTTTTAAATAATTAATGACTCGCATTAAGACAAGTCAGAAAGTAAGTGATAAGAGTAAAAAAGAGTCAAAATATAATTTTTCTAGATTAAATTGAAAGAGATGGTAGCGAGAGGTAGAAGAAGGTGATGGGAGGTTTAGAAATGTGAAAGAAGTTGATGGGATGAAAAGAGGTGAAGTAAAGGAACGTGGAGAAAAAAAAAAGACAAAAAAAAAGCAAAGGAATCATAAGATAAAATATAACTCATTTTGACATAATGTATTCTTGAAACGGTGTTAACACTGACTTAGCACTATGAACCAAATTAAGTTTTTTACAAAAAAAAAAAAAATAGAAACAGAGAAAAAATATATAAACGGAAACAAATCAATTACCAGATAATAATCAAATTACTAATAATCCTTGGTCTAAAGATTAAATGAAGCAAATATTTTATCACCATTTAAGTGCTTCTGTATTAAGTATTGACCCTCTCCTTCATTAATCTACAGCACAGTTTGCTCTGCGACAATCGGACTCAGTTTGCAAATGTTGCTCTGCCTCCCTCTACTCACATTAAGATATTAAATGAAGTTTGACTTAAACATTAACTTGTTGCTGTTGTTTCTTTTATTAGTTCTAGAGCGTTTAATATTTGATTACTTAAATTTGCCTATAAACGGCACTAGCATGCAACACTTTTGATGTAAAATTTTGTAATAATTCCACTGAAACATAAAATCAATTAGTGGAATTTATTTTTTTTTTCATTTATTTTCTATCCCGTTGGTATTGTATCTTTAACTTTAGAACTACACATGAATTAAGTTTTTACTTTATTTTAAAGAAATAACTATCTGTGAAAGTAAATTTTTTTGACAACTTTTTAAAAATGAGGTTAGTTAGAGGGACATGGAATAAGTGAAAATGAGGTGAAACATTATCCAAGGTTTTGTTTTATACCATGTCACATCTCCCAGTTACTTTTGAAATAGTAACACCACTCATCTTTGTTTATTTTTATTGAAGATAGACTGAGATTAAAGCATGTACTGGAGAAGAAAAATACCCTCCACCACCTTGATGGGGAACTTCTTGAGTAAACCACTGTGGATAGTGAAGGCCTCGTGAGCCTTGTCAAATTTGGTAGGGTTTAGACCAATACCTACTTACCACAATTTTCTCAAAATTGGTTCATTAACATGTTAAGATTATCCTTGTTTACATAATCAAGCTTCTTTTTCTTTTTTTTTTTCACATAAAAACATTTGGGTTCAACTAAAACATCAATCTAAAACGATAGCAGTTTGAATAGAAAGGAAAAATTCTTTAAATAATTTGAATCCTAAAATAACCTAACTTCAATCTACCTATACGCACTCTGCTAGGGTGTATAGCACAAGGCCAAAGACAAGAAGTTCAATTTCATTCATTTTACGCCCAATGGAAATAACTCATTCATTGTATAAAGCAAATGTTGAACCCATCTTTCCAGAAGGACACATCTCCACTCACTCCTCTTTTTCTATGGAATTGTAAAACTAAGCAACAAATAAAAACCTCAACAGTTGAACAATTTCATTACAATCTTTTCAAACTTTTCTTTCTGGCATCTATCTTCTTCTTGTCCACCAGAGCTTTTGCTTCCTTCTTCTGAGGTGCAGAAGCAGTAGAAATGACTGTAGCAGAAGTAATCACAGAGGTGGCTGCCTGTTCCTGACTATTTCCTCTTGTTGCAGCAGGTACTGGTACTGGCAATGCAGCACTCGCTGAAGTGGTTTTAACGTCAGCACCAAGTACAGAGGTGTTTGTCTGATCAACATTCAGAGCAGTAGTTGATTCAGAGATAGCTCCACTCTTGAATTTGGGCTTTGGTTTTGCGTGGATTCCAGTATAAAGCCTGCATGCCACAATTGGAAGGGAGTGTTTATGAATCATGTAGGTAAGGTATTGTTAAAATGTCAAAATAGTATGGCTGTACAAACTCGGGAAAATTGATCAAAACTACAAAAGAACGTTTAGTTTATAACATAAGCAATGATATGTCCTAAGGTCTCATCTCAACTCGTGTGAACTTGAGCAGCTAAAGAAACATAAGATTAAATGAGGTGGAGCCTGTTTGTTTGAGATAGTTTTCCACAGGACACAGGCCATAACATTTGAGATAACAACTTACTATGGCTGGGACCAAATTCACAGAACAAGTCCAAAATAAGGAATGAACTCTTTTCTCTCTCAAACACCATAGGAGTTGGCCACAACGAATAAAACATGTTGGTATTCAAGATCACAATGGTAAGTTTAAATGAGGCAATAATAAAGATCAGAAATAGATATATACAAGTGCCCGGGTGATGAACTTCAGCAGAGAAAGAAAGCAATCTATTATTTGAAAGATTCCAGAGCAGGGCTTAAACAAAGGAGGATGCAATTGAAAAGAACGCATTTATTATATTAAAAACCCTATCTAACAGTATATAAACTGCTCCATAGCCAATGTCATTCACCCACTCATTAGTAATATTCTAAACTTGGTAAAAACCAAAAATTTCACATTAACTTTTCAAATTCCCCAATAAGAAATTATTTGACAGGAATAACATCCTTGGACAACTTACCTAGCATGTCTAGCATACTCGTCATAATTTTCAAGCAGCATTTTACCAGCCTGCTCATTTAGGGCTGATTCTGGAAATGGCTCAATCAATAGACACCTAACAACCTGTTCAATTTGGGAATGGGTGTTAACATATATGAAGACCAATCTAGCAAAACTTAATAAATGAAGAATATCTAAAGCACTTACAATAAGAACATGACGTAACCCAAGGCTAGGATTCCAATCCTTTTTAAGTGTGTTGACACAAATCTCTCCATTGGTTGCAATGTTCGGATGGAAAATCTTAGTCAAGAAAAAACCTACAACATTGAATTCAATGGTTACATAAGTTTAACAGCTTTTGCAACATACAAAGAATATATGTGATCCTGTAGAGCATATATATGTCATTTTGTTAAATACACAATAAACTCTACCAAACAAAAAAGTCTCAAAAAACCAAAAGAATAACCAAATTAAAATCCCAAAGCAATAAACTAAACAGTATAATTCTGTCTCAATAATGTAACTAGCAGATTATAAGATTGCCCATAAGGGAAGTCTAAAACACACCTTTTGGTGGAGAATGAGGAAAATCATGGGACAGCAAAAGCTTCATGCGGAAAACTCCATTTTCATAAGGAGTTCCAGCTGCAAAATAATATACTCCAGTTCATCAAATTCCCTACCAAATGATGAATGCACAATCGCACAACAAGAACATGAAGCTACTTACCCGGGCCTTCAATGTCAGCAAAAATAGTTGAAAAATCATCATCATTTACTACAACTTTAATGCCCTCGGGAGGGGACTCATCGAGATTTTTCAATTCCTTGGCAAGTTGCTTTATAACATTTGGTGGAAGATTTTCATTAGTGGCCTAGAACAAAAGCATCATATTACAATGTGAGAATATTAAACACCTTAACAAAATGGAAATAGAAAACCGTGACAAATATTTAATAATAAAATGCCAGATTAATGATTCATGAGCTCTATTAAGATAGCTCCAGTCAAATGAGCAAAACATTCCTTACCATCGGTACAAAGGCACCTGCTTTGTTCTGACACTAAGGGGGAGTGGCCCTTTTCAAACTGAATTCTCAATTTGCGGCTTAGACCAAAGAATCCGATCAAACAAAAGAAAAACTGCCTGCATGCAGATGCATTTTTATCAGGAATGAGTGAAAAGTTAGGTCGAATTATTATGCACAAAGATGGGACTCATATATACTAGAATTAGCACTAGGGAGAAGAATTGGCATTAAAATGAGTTGTACGGAAAATCATGAATCAAAAATCTCAAATAACCCAAAGTAATCAGCTGAAAGAAAACCAGTAACCCATTTATCGGTAATTCCCCTTCAGAAAAAAAAAAAAAAAAAACCCCCCAAACACAAACAATCAATAGTAACTTGTGAATCAAACTCATTTTTCACAACCAAAAAGAGAAAAATTCTTACACACTCATACACAAGAAGATTAAACGGAACATCTACGGTTAGCCCCTTCTCAGACACTTAAACACACCAAATAACTGGAAATTAAAAATATTTGTCCAACCAATCGCGTGAAAAAAACCCACATACATTTAAACAAAAAAATCAATAACAACCAAAATTGAGCTCCTGACCCGAATTACATCACTCACAACAAAACCCTAGAAATATTCAAGATTATATTTTCCTAAGAGAGGAACTCACTTGAATGCAAAGCAAAAAATATTAAAAGAAGAAGAATTAGAAAAATTAAAGCCCTTTTTTGTAAAAAAAGAGAGCAAACGACAGCGGCAAAACCCTACTGGGTAAATGAAACCCCCAGAATCTCAATAATCCCAATCTAACAAGAAACAGAACACCCCACAAACAAAAAAAATTACTTGTTTGATTAGAAAAGCATCAATTGACAGCGCACGACACTTAAAAAATTCTGGATATCATCGACGCCACCAATTGAACACAGATTTCAACCTAAATGGGGAAAATATATGAATGAAACCCGGTAAGATGAAAAAAATGCAAACCCCACTAGAGCAAAATCAAATGAAACCAGATGAGAATTCACCTGCAAAGAACAGAAGAAGCTTTTGGAGGTGCCAGAGGAGAGAGAAGAACAAGAGAGAGTGTGAGAGAAAGAGAGAGAGAGGGGGGCACAAAAGCGATCTCTCCTTGGAATGAATGAATGATTGATTGGTGTAACTTGAGAACACAAAGTTTAATATTTATTCACAAGCTGGGAAATAAAAGGGAGACGCCATTAATTATTTAATTAATTAATATTTAAAATTTTAGTAAGGTCATTTAATATGAATATGGATATAGTAATTTTTTTTAACAAAATTATTAATTGCTTGTTCGAAAATAATGTCAAAAAAATATTATTTTGAAAAGAGCTGTTGCTTAGCCCAGATCTCCTGAATATGTAGACGTTGGCTACCTCTTGTCTACCTAAATTAGATGGCTCCTCCACGCGCTCTGTCTGCCTGTGGACTCCACTTCCACCTTAGAACCGTAGGATTTATTAACGGTACAATGATTTCAAACTACGAAAACAATCAAAAATTTGTTTTTTAAATCTTCTTTCTTGTTTTAGGATATGTATTAAATATATATTATCTATGGAACAAATGTAAAAATATTTATTTATTACATATTTTGATTGGGTTAGAGAGGAAAAATGAGAAAACAATCAAAATTTTGTTTTTTAAATCCTCTTTCTTGTTTTAGGATATGTATTAAATATATATTATCTATAGAACAAATGTAAATATTCATAACATATTTTGATTGGGTTAGAGAGGAAAAATGAGAAGATAACGTGAAAAAATTTATAAATATGACAAGTAATATGATAAAGAAACAATGAAAAATGAAAAATGTCAAATAAGATAAATAAATAAATAAATAAAAAGTTTATATAAAAGTATTGAAACTGGGGTGACTTGTAATAAATTGCTACTTGGACTAAAATAGAAAAAAAAAGTATAAATAGTAATAGTAATGTATAGGTTTTTTCAATCATTGTTCCTCCACAAAAATTTTATAAGTTAGGTTTATTCAATTTTGTGCCTAAAAAACTTATTTTAAAATTGTATTATAAATATTGTTAGACAAATGACTAAACAAAATTAAGATAATTATAAACAAAATTAAAATTAATTGTTTCTCTGTATTTCTCATATAATGAATTTAATTTTAATAATTTTTAATACAAAAATTGTATTAACAATTAATTATAAATCTTAAAAATATGTATAAATAGTTAATAGGTGAATATTATAATATATATCAGAAAAAAAAAAGAATTCGCATATAATATACTAAAACTTATTTATTAACTTTACTATTTATCTTAACAAAATTTTGAGTTAAAATAAAAAAAATTTAAATGACATTTCAGATATTATATTGTTAAAATTAGGAAATTGTTATAAAAAGAAATTGGTAAGGAAATAATTGACATAAATATACTAAATAAATCGAAGTCAAACTTAACATATTTTTTATACGTTAAACTTAAACTTTTAATTAAGCTTAGTTAAATAAATGGGAAAAATGTAATCCATTAATTTTTGTTGTGAAACAATTCCCGGTACTAATTTCAATGGTGTAATTATCACTTAAAATGAAGGTATATTTCAAAATAAAACTAAAAACAAAAGTTTGATAAAAAATTAGTTTTACTTTTATTCATTCAAATTACATATACATTATTTCATATTTTATATATATATATATATATATATATATATATATATATATATATATATTAAAAAAAAAATATATATATAATATATATATATTATTTTATATATTATATATATATATATATATATATATATATATATATATATATATAACTTAAAAAGAATTCATATATAATGTACTTAAATTTTTATTAATTTTTATTATTTATCTTTACAAAATTCTGTGTGCTAAATTAAGATAAAATAAAATAAAATAACGTTTCAGATATTATATCGTTAAAATTAGGAAATTATTAAAAAGACTTGGTAAGAAAATAATTGATATATAAATATATTAAATAAATTGAAGTCAAACATAACGTATTTTTTATAAGTTAAACTTAAATTTTTAATTAAGTTTATTTAAATATATGTTTAATTAGTCGGATGGTATTCACTCTTGTTTAAATGTGTCAATTTGGTATACATTTTTAGAAAGGTGTTAATTGCGTCTCATCTTTGGAACGAGTGTCTCAATTAGTTCTCTTTCATAACAAAATTATTAACGTAGTTAACGACGTGCCATGTGTCAGTCTCTGGGTTTTTTTATTTCTTTTAATTTTAACTTAAATATTTTTTAATTTATTTTTGTTGTCACATGTCAGGTCCTTGGTGTGACATGTGGATGTCACGTATTAGTGTCATTACCAAGTGTTATTGTCTTTATTTTAATTTAGTTCACATATATGTTTATTTGATCCAATTTAGTTCTCATATGTTTATTTGTTTCAATTTAGTCAACACATATATCTACTTGTTTCAATTTATTCCAATGTTTTTTTTTTCAAAATAGAGAAATAATGTCTCTCCTTTCGGATCAAATTTATCATTTATATAAATGTAATATTGATATTTATTATTAAAAAGACTTACAAAATTAATTACTCATATTTATATTAAAATTTAGTAAAATTTAGTGGTAAAAGTCATGAATAACAAAAATTGAGATAAAATTAAAAAAAATGTAACATGTTATAATGTCATTTTCAATAAAGAAATATGAGTATTTTTATATTCATATTTTTTGTATTGAAAATGACGATATAACATATTACATTTTTTGTAATATTAACCTATATTTTGTTATTCATGACTTTTATCACTAAATTTTAATATAAATATCAATACTCAATTTTGTAAGTCATTTTTTAATGACAAATATCAATATAAAATTTATATAAATAATAAATTTTGTCTTAGAGAGAGAATATTTCTCTATTTTGACAAAAAAAAAAGAGTTGGAGACTAAATTGAATTAAAATGCCATATGTGGGGGACTAAATTGAAACAAATAGACATATTTGTGACTAAATTGAATCAATTAGACATATGTAGAAACTAAATTGAAATCAAGACAATAACATTTGATAGTAATACTAACACGTAACAGTACCTTGTCACGTGGCACTGGCAGTGCCACATGGCACACCAAGGACCTAACACATGACAACAAAACAAAAATTCAAAACAAATTAAAAATTTTAAAATAATTTAAAAAGCTAGAGACGGACATGTGACACATAGTTAACTGTGTTAACAATTTTTATGTGAAAAAGACTTAATTGAGACGTTTTTTTCAATAGTTGGGACGCAATTGATACTTTTTTAATAGTGGCTACCAAATTGATACATCTAAACAAAAATAGATATCAATTAACTAATTAAACCTTAAATATACATGGGCAAAATATAAATCATTATTTTTTTTTATGAAGCAATTCTCATTACTAATTTCAATTTTCTAATTATCACTTAAAATGAAGTTCTATTACAAAATAAACTAAAAACAAAAATTAGATAAAAAAAACATAGTTATACTTTTATTCATTCAAATTACATATACATTAGTTCAGATTTATTTTTCCAACTAAGCTTATACAAATTAATAAATTAGTTTAAATATTCATCCAATATAGCAAAGAAAATTATTTACTCTTAATTTTATTTATTTATATTATTCTATATTATATAAAGGAAATTATTCTTATTCTTATATATATATATATATATATATATATATATATATATATATATATATATATATATATATATATATAAAAAAAAAAA
>Ga0214543_1011136_pt1 | contig 12839 bp, 7 predicted proteins | sample CNSS2metaG_FD_160094 | JGI IMG/M metagenome (GOLD analysis project Ga0214543, IMG submission 160094) | Root nodule microbial communities from cowpea collected in UCLA plant growth center, Los Angeles, California, USA - CNSS2 | ecosystem: Host-associated > Plants > Roots > Nodule | place: USA...
TATATATATATATATATATATACCTTAACCTTATTATGACTACAATTATATAGTACACCTCGTCATAAAAATGAGACATAACATTTAGTCAAATATGTTGATATACTTTAATCAATAACAATTTCGTTATTACCTATTGAACTTCATTCCATGAGATCACCATTCATGTTGCAACTAATTTATGTGTTTTAGTCTCATTCTACTCGACACCTTAAGTACTTGTTGATGAATCAACCTTTTGGTAAGTGGATCTGCAATATCTTTTTTTCTGACTAATAAACTTTTGTCTTACTCTTAGATGCCTTGTTTTCTTTTTCAATAATTTTTTTGTTATAAACTTTAGATATAAGAACTTGATTGTCACACTGCATTGAAATATGAGGTATATACTTATTCCATGCTGGAAAATTATATAGAAAGTTAAAAAAAAAAAATTATCTCAACACTAGCGATATCTATAACAATAATTTATACTTTCATGGTAGATCATAAAACGACAATTGTTTTAGCATAATTCCATCATACTACACCTCCATTCTATATCATTTTATAATTTGTGTGATTGTGATAGTTGAAATTTAAATAAATATTAATGCTAAAAAAAATAACATTAGTATAGGCGGACATTAATCTTATACATTTTTAATATTTGTTTTTATTAGCATCGTTTAGTCATTAAAAGAAGTTAAAAATTGTTAGAGTCACAGAGTTGGCTAAATCAATTATTTTAACATCAGTTAAGCTCACATTAATCTTAAATATTTATTTATTAAATTTTTTTAAAACAGTTACATTAACTTAAAATTGACTAAATTGACTCATTTAAAATTAATGTTACGTTTCTTTTACTTTTTTTTAGTTCACCTATTTTTGTTATGTGGACCTAGTAATATCACAATTTAGTTATTTGATTCACTTTAATGTTTAAACATTAGTTTGATGTTTTCTTATAATAATCACAAGCATAGACACTTAATGCTTTATTTAAATATCTTAACTCAATATTAATTAAATATAAGTTTACATCATATGGAACATTTTAATTAAGATTCTGTTTCCTTTTTTTACTCAGTTTTTATATGAGCATTACTATTAATGATATTAAATTTTTACAAGAAGTAACATAATTCAAGAACCTTCATTGCCTAACGAAATATTTAAGTTTAATTATGCCTTTAGTCCCTATTTTGGAGTCAAAATCTCAAAATGGTACCCAAATTTTTAAAAGTTTCAAATTGGTCCCTTTTTTTGTTAAAACGTCTCAAGTTTGTCCTTTCTGTTAAGTCAAGGTTGATGCCGTTAGAAGGAGTGTCATGTGTCAGTACTTTGATTTTTTGAATTTTTTTTATTATTATTTTTTTTTTATTTTGAATTTTTTTTAAAAAATCAAAAAATTGCCACGTGTCAAGTTGTCATCGTGCCACGTGGCAGTGATAGAGTGATGTGGCAGTGACAGTGACACGTGTCAGTATTATGTCAGGTGTCATTTCCTTAGTCTCAATTTGGTCACTTTATTTTAATTTGTCTCAATTTAGTCCCAATTTTTGTAAAAATTAGCAATTTTGTCTCTCTCCAGATTGAAATCAAATTTAATTTCTATATAAATGTTATACACGTGGCACCCCATTTAACGCCGTCTAGCGATTTTAATTTGTAAAAAAATTCAAAAAATCGAGGAACTGACATGTGGCATCCCATTTAACGCTGTCTAGTCAGACTTAACAGAGAGGGCAAACTTGAGACGTTTTAACAAAAAATGGGACTAATTTGAAACTTTTAAAAATTTGAGTACCATTTTGAGATTTTGACTCCAAAATAGGGACCAAAGACATAATTAAACCAAATATTTAATTACACACCTTTGCATTTTCGTGTGACAATAGTAAGATCTAGCAGTTTCTCAACTCATGTTTGGTCACCATCTCTTGATTCAATCACTGGTTTAACAGAATATTCAACATAAATCTATTCATGCAACATTACTTAAAATAGCTTACACTCCCCTTACAAGATAATAAACCCGAAAATATCTCGAAGTTAGTTAAAAAAAATGGAAAATAATGAATTAAAACGACTCCAACTTTTTTGTAAGTTTAAATTAAATTGTTCATTTTTAAAACTAAAATCTCTTTAATCAAACTTTTTCAAAAATTAAGATAGTACGTAAAATAATTTTATTTATAAGTTAAACTTATTTAATTTTAATTTTAAATTGTCACAAAAAGTAATAGAGTTCAAGAACCTTCAATAGCTAACGAAATATTTAATTATGCCACGCGCCTTTGCATCTTCTTGTTTGTGATCATAAACCCACACACCACAAAAGTTAGAAAAAAAGGTTTTGAATTTTAGTTCATATAGATAATTGGATACTAAGATCTAGCATTTTCTCCTCCGTTAGAAATGTTACATTGGCTAGAGATAAGACAAATTCACAATATATAAGTGAGTGCAAGCATTATCTTACAAGCTGATTTGTGAAATTAAGTTATGCTTAAAGTTTACTATTTCGTACACGGTGTCAGAGTCTATCCTAATCAAATTTATTATTTGTTGGACATATTATCAGTCACTAGTGTCTAGTATCACACATATATACCTCGATGTGAGTGTATGTTAGAAGTCCCATATCGAGTAGATATAGGTCAATTCAAGATATATAAGTAAGTGCAAATCTAATTTTACAAGTTAATTTTATAAGGTTGAGTTTGGCTTAAGGTCCACTTAACATCACTTTCATATTTGTTCATCATCCCTTGATCCAATCATTTGGTTAACAGAATATTGAACATAAATGTCTCCATGCCATGAAACATTACTTCAAGTAGCTTACACTCTCCTTATGCACCCAAAATATCTCGAAGTACTTTCAACAAAAATAAAAAGGAAAATAATGAATTGAAATGACTTCAACTTTTTTGACAATTTAAATTAAATTGTTCATTTTTAAAACTAAAAGTACTTGCTAGAAGTGAGTTTTTAAGCCTAACTCAATCCCACAAAACCGGCTTGTAAGGTGAGGATTGCAATTAGCCTTATCTCTAGTCCATGTGGGACTTCCAACACACCCCCTCACGCCGAGATATATTCATCTCGTGCATGGGACAAAAAATTAGTGGGTGGTCCGTTAGCAGTCCGATATCGGGTGGAACAGAATGTCCAAGAAATTTTGCTAGGATAGACTTTAACTTGGTTCTGATACCATGTTAGAAGTGGATTTTTAAGCCTAACTCAACCTCACAAAACTGGCTTGTAAGGTGAGGATTGCACCCACTTATATATTGTAAATTAGCATTATCTCTAGTCGATGTAGGACTTCCAACAGTACTGTAATAAAACTTTTTAAAAAATTAAGATGGTACGTAACTTAAATTAAATATAAGTTAAACTTATTTCATTTTAATTTTACCTTCACTCCTATAAATAAGTATTTATTGGATAGGTTTGTCCAAACTGAAAATAGCATCCAATAACGCAACAAATCCAACTTAGACTTTAGAATTTCAAATTTATGCTAATGTCAACCTATTTTGGTGAACACTTTTGGAAGATGAAATGATATATTACCATTATATATGAAACATTCACCTATTATATACTTTGGTACGTACCATGTAAACTATGAGTCATATACATGTATTAATTACTCGATTATGGAATTCATATATGATGGGGTATATGTAAATATATATTTTAGTGATAGAAAATCCAATATATCATTGGAGAAACAAGAACAATATTATAACATTGATGGAGATGTAGTTCATCATCCCATAGTATAAAGTACTCCCTAGTGGGAGATCCAGACAATGGAGGAACTTAAACCATCTTTATTCCCTCTCTTTTGCTTATTATTGCCAAATAAGTATTTATAGTCACCGAGGATAAACCCTTGTGCAAGAAGCTTAGGTAACCCTACAAAGAACAAAGTGAATTTGATGTTAGTATCTGTATAAATATAGTGTATGCATGAACTTTTCAGAGTTATTTAAACACAGTGATCAACGGCATCGATGTTATAGTGTGATGTTGATGTGAGTGATCTTACGTGTTGCAATCAATGGAAGGGCTGATCTTGTAGGGCAAGTTGACCCCACAAGTGGTAGGGAGGGCTGAAAGGTGTGGAAGATTGAGTCCAGGAATCCTCAACGCAGTGTTTTTGAGGCAGGTGCAGACGGATCGTCGATCTGCGGTGGACTTGGCTTGGTCGTTGATGCGCTTCACACCGTTGCAGCATGGTGCAGGGACGGGTCCAGCAGCAGGACCCGTTAGGTAGGCTATGCATGGTGCCACAGTCATTTGCACCGACCCACATGGAATCTCTGCTTCCGCCAACGGAATAATCTCTCCAAAACCAACAATGAGAACCAGAACCACGCAGGTAACCTGCAAAACCAGAGGGGTAGCCATGATTGTAGGAGAAAGATGAATGATGTTGAGGTTGTGTTGTGTTGTGGTGTGGTTTGTGAATATTTGAAGGGGTATTTATAGAGATTAAGGATGTTAGAATGTGAAATGTTATGGAAGTAAGAAACGGTGGGTTGGTTTTCATTTAATGCTAGAATTGAATGACAGAAAACGGGTATCTCTAATAGTGCAATACAATGGTAATATGCATATATCACCCTTTTCTGCTTGCCCTAAAATGAGTTTGTGGACACTTTCCGCAGAACTAAAGATGTTTGTACAAGTTCACGTTTGTACTAACTTATTTGTCTGTTACCCTTCAATTTGTACTAACGATGAAGAATCTGTTTTATTTTTTGAATGTGCTGTTCATGGTTCATAATGTTTTTGCTGATCGATATGCATTGATCCTCTGCTTCTAGTTCAGTTTGTAAGTCCTTTAGTTAAATTGCTGAGATTATCTGCTATTACATTGTTTATATGGATGATTTGGCACATGAGAAATTCTGGCATGAAATTACTAAGGTATTTTAAAGGACATGAAGAAGAATAATATAGCTGGATTTTTAGGAATTTATAATCCCATTTATGCGCAGCTAATGGAATATACCTGGAGAGTTAATTTAATGAAGTTGTGGATTGAAGTGAGTTTTCCTTTGTTTGGCATTCTCTTCTCTTTTGTGGTTTCTTGGATGCTTAGAAGGTGATGGAGAAAATGTTTGCATTATATTCTCATATATTTTACGGAGAAATTGGCTACTTTTGGTCTTGTAAATTGGAAAACATTCTCATATTTAGTATAATAGTTTATCTAAGTCTTGATTTATTTCATCTTATGCTTGAACTTCCCGTATTCAAAATTGTATAGTTTTTTTCTGGAAATTTAATCTTTCGCATAGATTTGGTTTGGATTTCTCTTTTTATTTATTTATCTGTTTTCTTTTAATAATTTTTTATGTAATGATAAATAATAGATATTTTTTTAAGAATTCATATAGATAAAATGTCAAAATATGTAATAATGTCTAACATACATTTTATATAAAATAATATAATATAAAAGTTTAACCACATAAATTACACCTTAGAAAAGGAGAAAGGAAAAAAAAATATAAGATAAAATCAATAATTTCATTTTTATAAACAAGATAGAATCAATAATGAGTTGGATGGAGATAGACATAAAAAATAATATTAATGTTTGAATATTTGTTAATTGGATAAGAACGTGGAAATGATATATATATATATATATATATATATAACTTAAAAGCCGAGATTTGAAAGATCAACAGTAAAAACAATTACGAAATAAATTAACATCCTATAAAATACTACTTTTGACTAAATCGAATACGTAAATCATTTATCAACAAGTATTATTTGACCATTTCTAGAATGTACGAAAAACAAAATCAGTATATTCTAAAGATATGAATTACATATGATTATACTTGGACGATGACAATTACAATTATAAGAATCATTCAAACTAGAAGACAACTAAAAGAAACAAATATATAGTAGACAATACAAATAGATAAGTTTGATCTAAAAATTTATTTAATATTTTTTCTATAAATAAAATAAAAGATAAAATTAAGTGACTTTTGATCACCTTTAAAGAGAATTTTTTTGAAAAAACTATGAATTTAGTTTTCACATTAATGAGAAATAGTACTATATAAAAATAATTTATAAATTTATTATTTTAAGATTTTAAATTAGAATATTTTATAAGATTTATGCATGATTCACAATTATCATCATAGCTATAATCTCATAGCGATTATCATAGCTATACAATCTCATAAATTTTTTTATAATGTTTCCTTTTTTATATAAACCTTTTTTTTATGTAACTAATTCACTTTAATTTTTAACATTTTATTTTTCAATTCAGCGATTTATTGCTTATTCATATTATACGTCTAATTCTATTAAAATATGTTATATATGTCCATTTATACATGAACAATATTTAAATTCTGTTATTTATATTAATATTGTAATTTGTATAATTTTTTGATTTCATATTTACTAAACTCTTCAAATATATATTATAATTTGAATTGATCAAAGTTATTACTAATGTTATAATTTCTCTACTATATTTTAATATTTTAAAAAATTTATAATTAAAAATATTAAAAAATAGACTTTAAAACTATAAATCAATCTTATAGTCAACAAATAATAAATCTTACCATAACTATTATAACTCTAATAATATTTTAAAATGTTAATTTTAAATCTAATTAAACCTTATAAAAAATAATTTGTGAAGTTTGCATATGGTAGATTTATCAAAGAGGAATATCTAACAAAAATGTACTTGAAGAGGAATATATGTCCCTTACACATAGTTGCCCTGACAAACAATACCTCTCACTTCATATAGAGGAAGTTGATGATCCATTTCCAGAATTAGAATTGCCAGCCTCCCTATCCGTTCCCTGTCTTGCTATTACCCCTGAGCATCATGTTTCTTTTAATGCCTTGAATGGCTCCTCCAGTTTGGGCATTATGCGATTTCATGGATTGATAAATAGTGTCACTGTCCAAATCTTGCTTGATAGTGGGAGTTTGGACAATTTCTTACAACCTCGCTTGGCTCATTATTTGAAGTTACCTATTGAGCTCATTCCTAGTTTTCAAGTCCTAGTTGGAAATGAAAATTCTCTTACAGTGGAAGGATTGTCCAGGATGTAAAGGTCACGATTCAGGGGCATACTATCAAGTTGCCAGTTTATTTGCTTCTTGTATCTGGTGCAGATGTTGTTTTAGGTGCTCCTTGGCTTGCTACATTGGGACCCCATGTCTCATATTATAGTGCTTTAACCTTGAAATTCTATTTGGAGGATGAATTTATTACACTATAGGGTGTTCAATCTAATTTACCACGTCTAGCTCTGTTTCACCATCTCAGACGAATGTGCAACACTCATGCCATTGCAGAATTTTATAAACTACAATTTCAGTCGCAAGAGGTTCCTTTCGATCAGTGGCTTGACTTACCTGATGACATTCATCCAGATTTGGCTATGTTGCTACACACCTACAAAAGGGTGTTTGACAAACCCATTGGGTTACCCTCGGACCGGTCTCACAACCATGTTATTCCCTTACTGCCAGATAGCAAGCATGTTAAGGTCCATCCCTAACAATACCCTCACAGTCAGAAGGAACAAATCAAGAAAATGGTTTAGGAGATGATACATGAGGGAATCATAGCCCCGAGCACTAGTCCCTTTTCTTCATCGATTATCTTGGTTAAAAAAGAAGATGGGACATGGCGTTTTTGAATTGATTGTAGAGCATTAAATGCCATAACAATCAAGGATTATTTTCCTATTCCTACTGTTGAGGAGCTGCTTGATGAACTCTTTGGAGCTAAATACTTTTCTAAGTTAGATCTTCGTTTGGGCTACCATCAAATACTTGTATCTCCATAGGACAGCTTTAAAACCGCTTTTCGGATACACCAAGGCCACTATGAATGGCTTGTCATGCCATTTGGCCTCACCAACGCACCAACCACCTTTCAAAGTTTAATGAATTCAGTGTTCCAGGGGCTGCTTCAAAAATCAATATTGGTGTTCTTTGACAACATACTAGTTTATAGCCCATCCTGGTTCTCACATTTGCAACACTTAGAAGTTGTCCTAAAAATATTTCAGCATCACCAACTTTTTGCCAAGTTGTCTAAATGCCATTTTGGCTAAGAGGAGGTTGATTATCTAGGTCATACGATATCAAGCAAGGGCGTTACCATGGATCAAAATAAAATCCAAGCTATTTTGGATTGGCAACTTCCTCAATCCCTTAAACAATTGCGAGGCTTCCTTGGACTCACGGGGTATTATAGGCAATTTATTAAAGGGTATGCAGTTATAGGTTCTTCATTAACTAATCTCTTAAAGAAAGACAACTTCCATTTGGACTCTGCTGCTACTGACGCTTTTCACAACCTCAAGTGAGCCATTACGGAGGCTCCTGTCTTGACCCTTCCAGATTTTACTAAGCCTTTTATCCTGGAAATTGATGCCTCTAATATAGGTATTGGTGTTGTTCTGAATCAAGCCCATCACCCATTGCCTTTTTTTTCAAAAAAATTATCCCCACGACTACAGAAACAACCAGCCTATGTGCAGGAGTTTTACGCCATTACAACAGCTATAGCTAAATTTTGTCATTACTTGTTGGGACATAAATTTATTATCCGCACCGATCAGAAGAGCTTGTGCAGCCTCACTGATCAAACCATCCAGACCCCGAAGCAACAAGTATGGCTTCCTAAATTCCTCGGATATGATTTCACCATAGAGTACAAGCCTGGTTGTGACAATCTTGTTGTGGATGCCATATCTCGGTCCTTCTTTATGGCTATTTCTCAATCTTAGTGGGATATCATTCTTAAGGTGTGTGCCGCTATTATTGCGGATTCCAAATTGTCTGAAATACTTCACTTATGTATTCAAGGCACTCCTCCTCATCAGAATTATTCTGTTCAAGACCAGTTACTATTTTGGAAGAACAGGTTGGTTCTTCCCTCCAATCATCCTCTTATACAGAAAGTTATGAATGAATTTCATAATTCTTCGATTGACGGACATGCGGGGAGAGCAAGGACACTGGCTAGAGTGGCTTCTCAGTTTTATTAGCATGGTATGCACAACGATATTAAAAATTTTGTCCAAAATTATTTGCTCTGCCAACAAGCTAAGACCGCTATTTCTTTACCTACTGGACTACTCCAACCCTTGCCAATTCCAGTACAGATTTGAGAAGATTTAGCTATGGATTTTGTTGTTGGTTTACCTCTTTCGCATGGTTTTACTGTGATTCTGGTGGTCGTAAACCGTTTATCCAAATATGGTCATTTAGCTCCACTCAAAGCCGACTATTCGAGCACGATGGTGGCAGACATCGTCATGCATTCCATTGTTAGATTACATGGTATGCCAAAGTCGATTGTTTCAAATCGTGATAAAGTGTTCACTAGCAAATTTTGGCAGCAACTGTTTAAGTTGAGTGGGACAACTTTGGCTATGAGCACAACATATCACCCACAATCTGATGGTCAAATCTGAGGCACTTAATCGCTGTTTGGAGATGTATTTACGATGTTTCATAGTTGACAATCCCAAAAGCTGGAGCAAATTACTCTCATGGGCTGAGTTTTGGTACAATACCTCATTTTAGTCCAACATTGGTATGACTCCTTTCATAGCAGTTTACGGTCGAGATCCTCCCACAATCACCAAGTATACTTTAGACCATCACGACCCTCCCTCTTTGCAGGATTTATTGCTGCAACGTGACTTAATTCTCAACCAGTTGAAGAATAATTTGCTCAAGGCTCAACACTACATGAAGAAATATGCAAATAGGAAACACTCACAGTTGGAGTTTAACGTGGGTGATCTTGTTCTAGTTAAGCTTCAACCTTACAGGCAACACTCAGTTGCTTTACGCAAAAATCAGAAATTGGGACTTAGATATTTTGGTCCTTTTCTAGTTTTGCAAAAAAATGGTTATGTGGCTTACAAACTCCTAGTTCAAGCTTTTGCCAAGATTCATCCCGTGTTTCATGTTTCTTGGTTGAAGCCATGCAAAGGTGAACATCAGCAATCATATGTTCCTCTTCCAATGTTGATTGATGAATTTGGTGCTATTGTCCAACCATCTAAGATATTACAGTCCAGAATTATTTTACGAGGGCCCAATCAGATTCCTCAGGTTTTGGTCCAATGGGAAGGATTAGATACGACTAAAACTACTTGGGAAGATCTATCCTTATTCCAGGGTGTTTATCCTAACTTCAACCTTGGGGACAAGGTTGATTTTTATGGGGGAGGAAATGTCACGAGTGTAGAAGAAATACTGGCAAATAAAGTACAAGGAAATACTGTTACACGGGTAGGACACGTGGGTGCTAATGATGAAATCATGATGAATCGCAAAAGTGAGAGGAAAAGAGTAACTAACTATGCGCTCAAGGATTACATTTGGGGGTTAAAGTAAATATAAAAGGAAAAAAATAAGAAATGATGGTGGGTGGAATTTATGATCTGTTATTCCCTTCCTCTGGCCCTTCCCGAGATTTCTTTTATTTCGTATTCTGTTATTTCTCTTACTTTTGTATCCCTGTATCCACTAACATTGCTTGAGTGTTAGCCTCTTCACTTTAAGAAAACTCATACTTAATACATAATACCATACATGACATTGTGGTTCATTTAATTATTGTGAGTTTGACTGTTTCATCGGTGATACCTTACAATATCTAACAAAAAGTAATGACATTTTGTTCATTGAGTAAAAGAAATCTTAAAATATTTTAACTTAATCTGAATTTAAATTTAAAAATATTGTTTGTTGAACCATTTAAAAATTTATATCACAATAATTTTTTAATAAAAATAAATATTCACAAAAATCTAAAGATAACAGCCTTCTAAATACTTGTAAAATTGATCATAATGTTTAATATGTAATTTCTAAATTCAAATCCATTGTAATATAATGATTTAAAAACTATATTGTGTTGTTATCTTCATTCTTTTATTTTTCCTGATATGTGCCTGCAATCCTGGGCTGCACGCCAACCACACCACATGGAGAAACTTTTGTAGTTTGTCGTTTGTGGTTAGATATGAAAATGATTTAAAAAGTTTCAATTTGGAGTATGAACACGTAAATATGATAATTTGGAGTATGAATACGTAATTATGATAAAAGAAAAAACATTAATGCTATCAGAAAATGTCTTTAAAGGTGCATCACATTGTCTCTTAGCAGAAAAAGGACAAAAGTATACAAAATTATAACTCTGTCCTTACAACTGTATACCTTGATAGTTTAGATGTTGAGTATTGTCGTACAATGTAAACAAATACTGTCTTATGTTTGAAATGACATTTAGATATGACATTGTACTTTGAAAATTTATTTTGATCCAATCAAGGGAGTTTGATTTAATCTATATGTTCAAAATGTTTATTTAATTATTGTATTTTAGGCAAAGCTCTCCTCAATATTTTAATTTGATGTGAAATTTTAAAAAATATATCACAAATTCACTATTAAATTAAATATAAAAAATATATATATAGGTTTTTTCAAATCATAATAGATATATGTATTAAAATAAATAATATTTTATTTATTTATAAATTAATATTATCTTATCTTAAAATTTTAATCAGTCTTTTTTCAATTTTAATTAAAACAAAGTTATTTTAAAATAAATATTAATTTAATATTGTTAATTCTGATTTTTTTTCTTGTAAAATAAAATTAACAAAATAATTAAGATTATATAGAAATATAAAACTATGTTTAAAATTTAAATATACGTTTAATTCATGTAATTTTATAAATGTTATTAGTAAAAAATATAAATATTATTTGCGGTTTCATTAATTCTTCAATTTTATAATTTTAATTTCTGTTTATTTTTATTAAAATTAAATAAGAAATATTTGTATAATTTATTGTATTATTAAATTAATCCTTTTATAACATATCAATTAATTTAAATCTGTTAACAAAATTCCTTTTATTTTTTTACCTTTTTCATTTAAATAATTTTTTTATATTTCTAATATTATTCTTCTTCTTTCACTCTTTAAATAATTCTGCTACAACTGGAGCTGAGAAAAAAAATCTCTATACAATGGATTAGAAAACATTTGTAGTAAATTTGAAAGTTACTGAGATTATAATATATAAACAATAATATTAAATAAATAAAATCGAGTAAAATAGATAGTTATAGTCGAAATTTAAATAAAAAAATATAAATTTTATGAATATCGAATTCTATCTAAATTTATATTTTAATACTTTTAATTTTAGTAATTTAAAATAAAAATAATTTGTTTATTCAAAATATTAATTTAATATAAATTTTTAATTTGAAAATTTTGACCGAATTAATCCATAATCTAAATAAATGAAATCCGATTAAATCAACAAAATTAAATAATCAAATATAAATTTTATAATATTACTTAAATTATACAGATTTAATCTTATTGGATTGGAATCCAATTCATCCCTACCGAAAATTCAAGCCTAACTACTAAACATATGAAAAATCAATACTAACTGTTTTTTCTCTAAATACAATGTCACATCATTGATGAACTAGGTTGAAGAGTCATGTTATACTAAATTCATCTCAATAATATAATTTTGGAACCTTTTGTTATCAATCATTGTCAACTACCCTAAATTCCCTTCTAAAATAAATATATACTGTCTTCTATGAATTTGTTTATTTATTATTTTAATTATTTAGTTTTATTATAATAAAACAATGCAGGCATTCTCAATCGTATCCATAATATAACTGATTATTTTCTAAATATTGTACAAATTATGTAACTTTTACACATTTGTTTTTGTACTTCCTAAATTTATAT
>Ga0214543_1011139_pt1 | contig 12835 bp, 8 predicted proteins | sample CNSS2metaG_FD_160094 | JGI IMG/M metagenome (GOLD analysis project Ga0214543, IMG submission 160094) | Root nodule microbial communities from cowpea collected in UCLA plant growth center, Los Angeles, California, USA - CNSS2 | ecosystem: Host-associated > Plants > Roots > Nodule | place: USA...
TGGTCATCATATTATTTTATTATCATAAAAATAAATAACTGAAAAATTAATATTTATATAATTAACTTAATTATTGATAATAAGATAAAATGACATATCTATGTTCTTATAGATTGAGGTATATCCTTTAAAGTCTTCTAAGATACTTTAAATGTCACAACTTCAAAGGGTATGCATTCTCAGACTCCAAAAATACTCGTCCTCGAATTCCACAAAACGGGATGTGCCTATAGAGGATGTTAAAGTTAGTCTTATGTGTTAGAGGATAATAAATGTTAATAAATATGTAATCCATGTACATCGTAAAACATGCTACTTATACTACTATTCATGGGCCTTGCCTGGTTAGGCTTGGGTCCAAGACACTAATTACTTGATAATTGGATTAATGTTATTAACCTTGGTTTAGTTGTTCTGAAATGATGATGGACCTATCTTGAGTAGTTGATGTGAGTTAGATACATGTCTTAAAGGGTCGCCATGTGCTCGTCCAAGCTATGTACCCTATAAGGCTGGGGGGTGCCTTTGAACTTATACGGTACACTAGCCCCCAACTCTTTAACATGTTATGTGTTGAAGGCTTGAAAGAGGTTATAATATACTCGGTAGTCGGTCTTTGAGATTTGCAAATAAAATTTGTATTTCTTTGGCCGGTATAGTAAACTCCCAACCTCTAGGAGCTTAAGTGATGGAGAGGTTTTAAAAGTCCGAGAATATGAAGAATCAGGGTTGATGGGACGCGAGTGTACAGTTGTCAAGTTTCACTAGGATCGAGGTAAGTATTTAGAGTGGAAGAGTCATGATGATTGAGCTTTTCTGTTGAAGGATATATCATTTTGTAAAGGTGTTGGAGCAACTTCCTAAGAATATACCTGAACGAAATATAGTGCATTACTACTTTTCTCCCAAACTGGTTGTCGAGATATGCGGTGAGTTTAACTTTGTTTGTAACTTGTGTGATTTAGCTAATATGAGAAATTTGTATTTTTGCAGACTACATAGTTCACCATGCTACAAAGAAAGGTGTTGAAAAGGATATTCTCTTGAAGTTGAGAAAGTAGATGGTCGAGGCTACCCGAAAGAAAAAGCAAGCTGAGGTACCAAATCTGACAAAGTCGATCGTGAAGACACACCGTCCTGAGAGTGTTGTGAAGATGATTGCCTCGTCTAAGAAGAAAGGAAAGGGTAAGGATAGGAAGAAATTAAGGTTTCTTGCCAAAGGTGGGACACCAGGTTCTACTTCTAACACATCAAATATCAACAACCTTGAGTGTCCTGTAGAAGGGTGTGGATATGAACTTAAGTGAGTAAGAGTTGGAGTTGGTAGAGGTGGCAAAGTCGAGCATTGTTGTGAAGGCTTTGTTAGAGTTTCAAGCATCACTCTTCGGTGAAGGGTTAGAGGGTAGCTAATTTTCTACAGAGGGAGCTAGCTGATGAAATGAAGAAGAAGGTTGTGGAGGAGCTTGCAGCTTTGGAGAATAAGGTTGATGATGATTAAGCTGCATGGGCTAGGGAGAAGAAGAATCTTGGAGATGAGGTAAAGAAGTTGGAAGGTTAGAAATTGTTGTGTGTGGAATCTAAGAAAAAATTGTAGGAAGAAAAGAAGGAGCGAGCCAAGTTGGATGCGGCGGTAAGTGTGAAAAAGGAAGCCCATATGGAGGTGGAGGCCGAAGTTCTTAGTCTTTGCCAATATGTGTTATCTAAACATCTTAATGGTTTTAGTAAGGTAGTGAGACAGACTGAGTTCCTGTACAAAGAAGTATCCACGAGTGATATATGCTTTAATTAAAATTTAGACATATATGGTGGTCTCATGGTGGATGTTGAGGAGATAGCGGTTGTGAAGGTTGTTGAGCAAGTGGTCGAGGATGTTGAGGAAAAGAAGTGAGTTCATCAGAGGATGATTAGGGAGTCCTTCTATTACTATCGACCACACGATTGAGGATAAGGACATGGAGTTGATGAGTAGCCTGTCACTTTGTCTATAAGTAGTATTATTGAATTTAGGTTTTTATTGCTTTTGTCGAATATGTTAAGTCATTGTATGTGTCCTTTTGCTTATGAATGAAGATTGTTATTTGAATTAAACTTCTGTTTTTATCTTACAATATCTCTATTTAGCTGCCGTTGTTTAAGTAAACGACTAGTATTTCACATGATTGGTTCGATCAATAGCACTTAGATTAGTGATTGGAAACTATATAATGGTTCAACCAATACCATTTAAATTAATAACTGGGAACTGTGTGATTGGTTCAACCAATACCATTTAGATTAGTAGTTGGGAACTGTGTGATTGGTTCGACCAGTACCACTTATATTAGTGGTTAGGAACTGTGGGATTAGTTTGACTAGTACCACTTAGATTAGTAGTTGGGAACTATGTATAACAAGAGTAAAGGAAGGTGCAAAACTTGTGGGAACCCATTTTTATTGAATACGTGGGTGCCTCATTAAAACCTTCTCAGCCAAAACCTTTCTTAGCGAAAAAGACTGAGTGAGGAAAGAGTACATCATGGTTACATATTTGTCGGTTTGAACAAAGCACTGAATTGAAGTAAAATTTTAAATAAGATACATTCCAATTGTTGGGAATAGGTTTGCCAGATAGTCTTTCTAATCTATGAGCACCTTTGTCGATATCTTCAAGTACACAAAAATGTCCCACCCAATTTGCTAAGAATTTGTCATCATGCTTCCTTGCATTGCTGACGATTGGCCAAACTAAATCTTCTTTATGAAATGATCTTGGGTGCAATTTGGAGTTATATATTTTGGATGACCTATGTTTAATAGCCGCTTCCTGAATATAACTTTTCTCTTTTATTTTCACTAACAAGTTAAGATTGGTATTGAGGTAGACTTCATTGAGGTCCTCATTGTAGTGTTTTTGACGCAAGGTTGGTTCTCCAATCTCTACCAATATCATGGCATTAGTGTCGTATACCAATCAGCCAATCCTTTGTCAATAAACTATCGTTTGTTATCGATAATAATTGTATGCGAAATACCATATCGGCAGACGATATTCTTCCATACAAAATATTGTACTTGTTGAGTCATGATGGTGGCCAAAGGTTCGACCTTAATCCATAAAGAGAAATAGTCAATGCCAACTAGAAGGAAATTGACTTGACCTTTACTTGGTGTGAAAGGTCCTACAATATTCATTCCTCACTTCGAGAAGGGCCATAGGGAGAACACATGGTGTAACTCTTCTTGATTGTTATGGAAAATATTGCCATGCTTTTGGTAGGGGACACATTTTCTCGAATACCTGACGCAATCTTCCTCCATAGTCGGCCAAAAGTAACTAGCATGAAGTATTCGAGCTGCCGTAGTCATTGCACCAAAGTGATATCCACATATCCCTTTCTATATTTTTTGCATCACGTAAGCAGCTTGGTCGAAGGTGATACATTTTAAAAATGGTCGACTATACTCTCTTCGAAATAACTCGCCATTTAGTAGTGTGGAACGGGTCGGTTTACATACCCATCTTTTCTCTTCTCCTTCAGGCATGTTGCTGGTTTCGAAGTAACTAAGGAAAGGCTCCATCCATGCCCCTTTTATGTTGACTTGTATATAATTGTCTGCATTGTTAATGGAAGGTGATGCAAATGTCTATTGTAATAGAGACTTGTATCTTTCTTTTTCTTGGGTACTTCCCAACTTGGAGAGGATGTCAGCTCGCATATTATCGCTTATTGGAACTCAAGTTTGACTTCTGCAAAGTCATCTATTTTATTCCGGACTAGGTGGTAGTACTACAACAACAAAGCGTCCTTCACCTAATATTCCTCTATTAGGTGACCAACAATTAGCCCAGAATTGATTATGCACACCAACTTTTGTACTCCTACTTCTTTGGATAAAGTGAGGTCGGCTATGATGACTTCATACTTGGCCTGATTGTTAGATGTTTTGAAGCTGAAGTGGAGTGACTTTTCTATGACCAAATCATTGGGTCCCTCTAAGACTATGTCGACACCTACTCCTTTAGGATTGGAAGAGTCTTCTACATATAAAGTCCATCATTCTTCTTCTAAAAGATGTTCTCCTTGTAACTCAATGGTGAAGTCTGCTAAGCATTATGCCTTTATTCATCCCCACAATTCATATTGTATGTTGAACTCAGACAATTCAACAAACCATGAAGACATTTGGCCCACAAGGTCAGGTTTCTGTAGGATCTTCTGTATAGGGTAGTCATTTTTACAATTATGGTGTGGCTTTGAAAGTAAGGCTTGAGCCTTCTTGTTGTGATCACCAAAGATAATGCAACTTTGTCCACCATTTGATATCTTGTTTTTGGGTCTTGTAATGTCCGACTTACAAAGTAGACTGGTTTGTGGTCATTATCAATTTCATAGACAAGGGTTGCACCAATCGCATTGGTGGTAGCCGCTATGTAAACCAGCAAAGGTTGTGTAGTATCTGTCTTGCACAAAATTGGAGGGGATGTCATCATTTGTTTCAATTGTTCGAACTTTTCCTAGCATGTGTCATCCTAAACAGATTTTGTCGACTTCTTCAGTAGCTTAATCATGGGTTTTGTTTTATATGCTAATCTCGAAAAAACATTATGATATTATTGTTAACCTTCGTGTGGGGCATTGAACCTCTTTCAAATTTTATAGCTTCTCATATCAATTATTGCTTGACACTTCTCAGGGTTGGCTTTAATAATGCTATGTGTCAACATAAATTTGAGGAATTTGTCATCTTTTACCCCGAACACACACTTTTCTGAGTTTAAACGCAAGTTATGAGCGCACAAGGCTGAAAAGACCTCAGACAGGTCTTCAGAATGTTGGGCCCAAGTGGAGGACTTAACCACCATGTCGTTAAGAAATACTTTGATGTTTTTTTTTTCCAATGAGGTACTTGAACACCCTATCCATCAATCTCTGACATGTTGCTCCAACATTTTTTAGGCCAAAAGGCATAACCTCATAATAATAGTTAGCGGCTCTATGATGGAGGCAATTTTCATCTTGTCGTATTCTAACATGGGGATCTGATTATACCTAAATAGGCAACTAAAAAGCTCAAAATGTTGTGGTCGGTGGCACCATCCATCAACTGGTCAATGTTAGGTAAGGGGTAGACATCCTTAAGGCACGTTTGTTGAGGTCCGTGTAGTCCATATACATGCGTCATTTTCCACTTGCTTTCTTGAGTAGCAAAACATTGGCTAACCATGTCGTATAACGTGCTTCTTTCACAACCCGGCTTTTAACAACTTGATGGCTTCTACCTTGACGTAAACATCTAATTTCATCCGAGTAAGAAATAATTTTGTTTTCAAAAAATAATTAGGAAAAGGAGGGAATAAAAAAAAAAGAGTAGTGAATGTTGATTTGAGTATAGATATATTCCTACTTTTATTTTCATCTTATTTTAAATTTAATTTAATTTTATCTTGTTTTATTTTATTTAATCTTGTTTCTTTATCTTGTTTATTTTATTTATTTTATTTTTATTTTTATTTTTTAAATTTAATTTTAATCATATTTTGTTTACTTTTTATTTTATTTCGTTTTATTCCTTTTTCAAAAAGTATGTATATAAAAAAAATAGAAGAAAGAGGTTAACGTAAGGTTTGATAGCAGCAGACCTATATCCTTCCATTATTGATTAATTGAAAGATGTTCAGAGGCGCATCGACTAGGCTACCATTGCTTTTGTATGTTAATATGGAATTACGTGTGGTAGCTAGCTGGCTATGGTCATGACGGTTGAAGGAGTAGGAAGCAACATCTGCTTTCAGCTTTATCCCACGTCTCGAGGTTGGAAGGGGCGGAGAAAAAAAGAGCAGAACAAAAAGGAGGGAACTACATAATAAAAAAGGAAGATTCACAGGCTCTGGAGGGAGGAACAGAAAAAAAAAACTTCCTTAGTTCTCCATCCACGGGATCAGGGGATTAGACATTCAACATTTAGAAAGAGAACATAGTGAGGGAGATTTTACAACCAGAAGGGAGCGAAGCCGTGATTGGTGTAGTGAATTTCATCTTCAAGTTATCACCTTCATCTCACACCTCACACCTGCATAAAATCAAAGAATAGATACCCAAACAACCCCCAAACATTCACGTTTCATCTTCCCCAATCATTTCCACCCAAATGCAAATCTGAAACAAAGAAAGGGAGAAGAGATAATAACTGGCGGCATTGCCACCGGTGTGTTTGGACACGAATGGCGACAACAAGGTGGTACAATGCGGAAAAAACCACAGTGTGCTAGCAGCGAAGCACGCGAAGTCTAGATCGGGAAGAAACCCTCACGCAGGGAAAGGGGAGTTGGCACCACCAATGACGTGCACTGGTCGCAGCTACAGCGACATTCACGATGGTGGTGGTAGGCACTGCGTCGACGTGCTTTGGTCGCAGCAGCAACGACATTCATGGTGGTGGTTGCCGTGCTGTGTCAGCGACATTTTCAGGAGCAGCGACTACCTTCGATTTCGTGAGAAAGGAGAGGCATAATCAACAACTTTGATCACAGTTGCAGCGGTGCCGGAAATGGCAGTTGGAGTGATGGCTGCTTGAACTCCATGGAAGTTGTCTGCATGAGATGGTGGAAGAGGAGGCTGCCAGGTCTTGGTCCAGATTTCACACGGAGGAGAAGACGCAGGGGACGTTGTGCTTTGCGCAAAGAGAAAAGGTGAAAATCGTCGTCGTAAGCAAGGTTCCTAGCGGTGTCGCCGACAATCTGTGGTGGCCAAAAAATGATGAACACATGTCTCATGCGTTGGAGTTGTGTTATCATTGTCGAGGGGAGAAGGTTGGCAGGAAGAATGAGCTTTAGTTTTAATTAAGGTTTTGATTCTTCTTTTTTTTCTAGATAACAAGTTGGATCTGACCCTTTGTTTTCTCTATGCACCTCTCACCTTAATATATGCACCTTCCATGTTTGCATAATTATTTTGTGTTTTTTATCCTCATTTACTGACTGCACCCCAATTTTCACTATTATACTTTTCTGTATTTTCACTCCATTTTCAGCTTTTACCCACGCACCTCCTATGTTAATTTTTACACTCCCACATGTTTACTATACTGGGCTAGTTACATCTACTTTATGCACCATGTCTTCTTAGTCTCGCACTCCCTATGTCTTTGTTTATTGTTTTTGGGCTTGTTTTTGTGTTTACTTCTTGCACCTCACACATTACTCATGCATCGTCCTATTTTTGTTTTTTGTTTTTTCACTTTTATCCTTTTTTTATTAAATTCCACCTTTATAATTTAAAAAAAAAAAGAAAACAAAAATATTTTAAATTAAAAAAAATTACAAAAAAATAGCAAAATCTAAAATATAAAAAATGTTCTCTTTTGCTTTATTGTGTTTGTCTAGTCGTCCAAACCATGTGACACTCATTTCCAAAAATACCAAAAATAGTCTTCTTTCTCTTTTCGTGTCTGTCCAACCGCTCGCGTCGTGTGACACACTTATTTTCAAATAATTCATAAGCACCAAAACATATGTAAAATTTTCAAAAATATAAAAATATCAACATTTCCAACTAAAAAGTCTTTTTCAACTACGTGATCCTTGATTCTCCATTATTAGATACGTAGGAGCAAGGTTAGTCCTTGTCAAGTTCACTTCCAAAAAAATCAAATCATTTTCTCAATTGTTTTTCAAATTTCTTTTAAAGAACTATGTAATCCTGAATTCTCATTTTGAATGAGAATACGTAAGACCAAGGTCAATCCTTGTCGGACCCAAAAAACCAAAAAATATTTTTGTTTCTTTTTAGTATTATTTCTCTTATATTTTTGGGGAAAATTAACATTTTGAAAACCACATCAACTTTGCATTTTTAATTAAAGATACCGTCTCTAGACGAGCGTTGTAGGGTGCTAACACTTTCCCTACGCGTGATTGATTCCTAGATCCAAAATATGTTTTTTCACAAACTTGCTTTATCTTTATGGTTTTCCATAGTTTTCCAAAAATAACTATGGTGGCGACTCCAATTTTTTTTAAAATTTGTTTCTTTTTGGTTAGTCGTCCTGTCGTGATTTCAGTTGCGACACTTGACAACATGTCTTCTTTCTTCTCCTAGCTTCATCTTCTTTTATGAAACTAGTTTTGCCCCTTTGAAGATGGATAGACGATGTGAATTTATTCAGGGTCAACTCTTGGGAGGTCAATTGTTGTCCACTTAAATAAGTCGGCGTTAGCAGTTAAAGCTTGGCCTATGACTTTTTCTCCTTCTACATCTATCATAGACCCAATTTTGAGATGTTGTGCCTCCTCTAGCAAGGATAAACTCCGGTTTCTCAAACAAGTTTCATTTGTGCATCGTCATTTATCCTTAGATCAAGATCCTCTCCCCCCACAACCATGTTGCTTACCTGAATCTTTTCGACATTGTTGGTACTTAGCAAAGGGAAAGGCAATTTCAAATTGGCTATATAACATTCTTTAGTTGTCTTTTGATCTCTGTGTACTGTGATTATATCTTCTAAAATTGATGGAAACTTATTGGCAAGATGATAGGTGGAGACTACTATTCTAAGTATGTTTAACGAGGGTCGACCTAGTAAGACATTATATCATGTGTGTGCGTCAATCACCAAATATCGGACAAGTATGGTCTTGGTCATATTTCCCTCTCCGAAAGTTGTATGTAGGTCGATGTATCCTCTGTTGGCTTGTAATATGGGATCATGGCGTCTTTGGTAATTGAAGCTTCTTATATATTTTTCAGTAGAGTATATTTACTAAGCTACCATGATCAACTAAGATCTTCTTCACTGCAAATTTCTCCATTTCCATTGTAATGACCATGGGGTCATCTTGATTTGGGTCTACTTCTTGGAAATTAGAGTCTATAAATGTGATTGGAGGCATCTTCTTCATGTACCTCCGTGATAATGCATTTATTGATTGTACTGCTCTCAAGTGCTTCTTCTTGGTTGAGGATGAGGACCCTCTCCCTACGAAGCCTTCTGATATGGTGTTGATCATACCCCTTAAGGGCGGCCTATCATCTTGACGATCTTGGCGTCTCTTTTCCTGTTGTGCAGGTTTTTCTCTCGGTTTAAACTTGTCCCTATCTTTCCTCTTATCCCTTCTGTCATTATATATATGGTACTCGACTCTAGATGCCCATTCATTTTCTCGCTTAACGAAGCACTTAAGGTGGCTGACCCTTGTTAACTCTTCCACCTTATATTTGAGGGTCGTACATTGATCATTGGTATGCCCATTATTACGATGGTATCTACAGTATTTGCTCATATCAACGTTAGGGGGCTCTATAATGTTTTGGGTGGTGGGATGAGATTGGCTTGTAAGGCTTTTTCCAATATGTGTGATTTGGGGGCATTAAGAGGTGCTTAGTGTGAGCATCGCATAGGCTTGCGATCTCGTGGACAGACATTGCTTCCTTGTGCGAGTCCTTTATCAACTTCTTTCTTTTCAATTGGTGCAGTCTCAACTTTAATGTTGTCCCTGTACTTCCTCATGTCTTATACTCTCATGAACTTGGCGGCTCACTACATCAACTCATTCATGTTTTTCAGTGGATTCATGCATAGCGCATCAGGAAATGACCTTACCTACAAGTCGTTGATCATATAGTGTAGTATGATTACAAAGTTCAAATTTTTTATCTTGATGACGACTACACCAAATTAGTCGATGAAGGCTCATAGAGATTCTCTCGTTCTTATCTTATTTGAAGAAGGGAAAGGGAGATGATGTCATGATTGTGGCTAGTTTCAAAGTGTGTTGTGAAGGGTGAGGTCAGTGTGTTGAAACAGACGATTGAGAATTAGGGCAGGTTGGTGAACCAATCTAGGGCGGGTCCCCTTAGAGAAGAAAATAATGCATTACATAAGACAACATCATCAGTTAAGTAAAGGTTAATCTGATTAGTGTATACAAACACGTTCGTTTAGGTTCGTAGTCCCATCATAAGATATTGTAGGAGCCTTTCATTGCTTAGGAAGGGGGTTTCAGTGATTCCGTCAATGAAAGGATGTCTATAGTTCCCTCTTAGTGTCGATGAGTTGTTGGTTGCTCCCCCTAGTTTTTGGGGTTGGATTATATTCGCTTTCTTCTTCAGTTTCATTCGTGGCTTCATTTCAAGATAAAGTTCTCTACCCTACGTTCATAGCGTCAACCACTTCTTTCTCTTTTCCCTTGGCTACTTTCTCAGCCTCAATCTTCCTTTTCGGCCTTGCATCAGGGCATCCATCTCCTCATCATTTTGTTTCTTATAGTCACCAAACTCCTGCTGCATTCTCGTTTGCGCTTCCAAGATAGTGATTATGTCAATTAAGGGCTCAACCTTTCTCGCTCTAATTGCTTTGCTTCTAGTAGACACCATTGTTGCTCGGTGGACGCCAATTATTCTTATAGGGTCGAGGTATATCATGTAAAGTCTTCTAAAGTAATTCAAGTGCCACAACTTCAAAGGGTTTGTGTCCTCAAACTCCAAATGTACTCATCTTAGAACTCCACAATGAGAGATGTGCTAGTAGAAGACATTCTGATGCCAAAGTCAGTCTGATGTGTTAGAGGGTAATAAATGTTAATGATAATGTATTCCATATACTTCATAAAACGTATTACTTATACTACTATATATGGGCTTTACTTTTTGAGCATGGGTCCAAGACACTAATTACTTAATAATTGGATTAATTTGATTAACCTTAGTTTAGTTGTTCTAAAATGATTAGGGTTGAGCAAAATATACCAAACTGCACTGCACTACCAAAAACTGCACTGAACTAAAAAATAGTTCGCCTGAACTGCACTGAACTGAAAAACAGTTCACACGAACTGAATTGAACTATTTTGTTTTTTAATAAACCGAACTGAACTACACTGTACTGAACTACATTGCATTATAATATGAACTGCACTGAACTGTTATAAACTGAACTATTTTATGAACTGCACTACGTTTAAACTGAACTGCATTATTTTTTAACTGAACTACACTATTTTTGAACTAAATTGCACTACTTTTGAACTTAACTACACCGGTTTTGAATCGAATTACACTAATTTTGAACTGAATTACACTAATTTTGAACTGAATGACACTATTTTTTTAATTGAATTGCACAAATTTTGAATCAACTGCACTATTTTTTAACCAAACTGTACTAGTTTTGAACTAAGTTGCACTAATTTTGAATCAAATTGTACTAATTTTGAACTAAATTGTACTAATTTTGAACCAAACTTCTCTATTTTTGAACCGGATTGCACTATTTTTCAATCGAACTATACTGTTTTTAAATTGAATTACACTATTTTTGAATTAAACTACACTAATTTTGAACTAAACTACACTATTTTTTAACTAAACTGGTTATGAATTGTTTTTGAATTTCTTAACTAAATTATTTTATTAAATATTGCATTCAATTAAAAAACTAGAAAAGGTAGTACTTACCCACTTCATTCATAATATATGTTTCTTACAAACTAAAAAAAAAAACAAAGACATAAAACTAAGTAGATAGGAAAATTTTGTCTCTACTAACGAATACATCTTCAAATAAAAAAAAAAACTAAGAGAACATAAAAATTAATACATCTTCAAATATAAGTTGCATTATAAAATACAACTTATTAACACATCTTCAATCAACAAAATTGATAGCACTTGAAAGTTTCATTTTATCTTGAAAGGTTATCTTAAAAAAATTTCATATTTTTTAATCATTTCAATTATTTTCCTTATTTTAGTTTTTGAACAAATCAATACAAATTGTTGATTAAAAATATGACTTTGGTTTCAACATCTCTTTGTGAAAATAATAATAGAAAATAACAAAGAAACTAATACTAATATTTTTTTATACAAATAATGTTAATTTTTTGCTATTTTTTATGTTTGTATTTCCTAAAATTATAATTAATGGTGTTTACTAATAATGAGAGAAATACTTATAAAAAATGAAAAATATTAAGAATGAAATACAATGATATATTTCTCTAATCATCTGTTATTTTTTTTTTTAATTGATGGAATTGAAAAATGTTTACTATAAAATGAAAAAAAATGGAATATGGTTGATGGAATTTAAAACTAGATACTTATCTTGATTCGACGTGTATGGGTTGGAGAAAAACAAAAGGATGACATCACTTTTGAATTTGAACAAATCAATTTAGGTTATAACGAGTTAATTGAACTGCACTTGCATTAGTGCAGCTTTTTAAAATTGATCTATAATATAGTTTGGTTTAATTTTCACTTTAAAACAGTTTGGTAAATTTAGTTTAATTTAGTACAGTTAATTGATAGTTTGGTACAATTCAATTAACTTTCCCACCCCTAAAAATGATGATAGATCTATCTCTTATAACGTGAGTTTGATGCATGTCGTCTAAGAAGGTCGATATGTGCTCGTCGAGACCATGTATCCTTGAAAAATGAAAGGTACCTTTGGATTTATACGGTAGAATCTATTTTCACATATAAGTAAACAAACTTGAGTTTATTAACCTTACGTATTACTTGAGCTAATTAAAAAAAAACATTTATGATAAACAAATTAATTTTAAAATAATGATACTTTAACCCACTTTTTTTGACTCACTTTTAACCTATCACTCTCATCTAGAGATGGCAAATAAACCCGTCCCCGTGGGTATTGCCCGAACCCGTTCCCGTTTTGATGGGGAATCCTCGCATTGACTGGGTATGGGTATGGGTATGAGGAATCCCCGACTTTTTCTATTGGGTATGGGATGGTTATGGGTATGTACATATCCCCGTCATAATACTCGTCCCCGCCATATCTCCGTCATCATTTAAATTATTAAAATATTCGCAATTAATTAAGTAAC
>Ga0214543_1011141_pt1 | contig 12828 bp, 11 predicted proteins | sample CNSS2metaG_FD_160094 | JGI IMG/M metagenome (GOLD analysis project Ga0214543, IMG submission 160094) | Root nodule microbial communities from cowpea collected in UCLA plant growth center, Los Angeles, California, USA - CNSS2 | ecosystem: Host-associated > Plants > Roots > Nodule | place: USA...
AACTTTAAATTATTATTGTGTAGTACAATCATATGTAATTAGTGCAATTCGATTCAAAATAGTGTAATTCAGTTCAAAAATAGTGTAATTCAATTCAAAATCAATGCAATCCGGTTCAAAAATAGTACAATTCAGTTCAAAAAGAGTGAAGTTTATTCAAAATCATTGCAATTCGGTTCAAAAATAGTTTAAAAAACAGTGTAGTTAAGTTAAAAATTAGTGCAGTTCAGTCCAAAAATAGTGTAGTTCAGTCCTGATGTAGTGCAGTTCATAAAACAATTCAGTTTGTAATAGTTCAGTTCAGCTTATATTATAGTGCAGTGCAGTTCAGTGCAGTTCAGTCCAGTTTATTTTTAAGAATAACAGTTCAGTTCAGTTCATCTGAATTGTTTTTCAGTTAAGTGCAGTTCATGCGAACAGTTGTTTAGTTCAGTGCAGTTTTTGCTAGTGCAGTACAGTTTGGTTTATTTTGCCCAACTCTACTTCTGACTCAAGATTTAAATGCTTTGTGTTTATGTACGTTCTCTATATATAATCCCTAAACCCTAATTGGAAGGATGGGACTTTGATAAGAAGAGCGCGACAGAAGAAAAGTATATTAATATATTTTTTTTTTCTAATAAATACGTTACTTTTGTTTCTAATTCCTTTATGACGGTTTGATGATGATATTTTGAAATCATTATATAAAAACTATCTATTTGATAATTCAAAATAATAATGTTTTAATTACATTTATTTTTATTTTTAATTTAAAATTTTAACATATATTTTTGTTAAGGGTTGTCAAAGTAATTTTGTTTTTTGCTTTTATTTCTGGCAAACATATTTGTCAAAAACACAAGAAATAGTATAAGTAACAAGGGTTAAATTGGATTTAAATTTTTGTGTTAATGATCTAAGATTTAATTATTTTATTACTTATTGTTTACAAAGTCTTTTTTTTTTCCGTGAACAAGATTTACTGTATCTCTGTTCGATGAAAAACATTTCGTTTTTCAAACAAGATCATATCATGTTTTCATCAAGAACGCAAATTCAAGAAAATGGGATTGAAGAAACTGAGGTAAAATAATAAGAAACAAACTTGGTAATATTAGTGTGGAAGTGGTTGAGTGCTAGCTTTTAGTTTGGATTCTACATACTAAAGAATAAGCAAAAAGTAGTAGTTTTCATTCTACATTGGAGCAGTTAATAAGCACAAATTGCTCTTCGTACGTCAATGCAAGCAACACATGAATCGTGTGTTGAGAGGCTCTTCTCAGAAAATCTCTTAGGAAGCTAAATATGTGTGACCAACAAAAGGTTCCAACCATAGTTAAACTTACCCCACGTCACTGCATCATGACAGTTCCATGGAATGCTAGAACTCAACTTTTTCTTGGCAACATGTTCTTTGAACTTATTCTCCATATATATGAGGTCTCATCAAAAGTGTAAGTGAAGTATTTTTGTTCCTCCAAGCTGTGTTCTAAACAGGTTTGATCATGACAGACATATTTGAAAACCAACCATCACCTGATTCTTCAAATTATGCGTCAAGCAGTGGCTTCTCCGTGGACGACAAGGAGATTGGATACAGAGCTGCAACATCAAAACATATATATCTTTTGGCCAACAAATCTGCACTCCACTTCTTTTCCATCAAAATTGACCTGAATTATGCTCGCATGGTAAGAGTATTAAGAACCTATCTCATTACATTCAGGCATTGTTTAAGTAAATTTCTTCCTTAATACTTACAAGAAAAAACAAGAGAGTACAATGGATTAAGCTTATGAGAGAAAGTTAATTTATTTTTCTTCTATATATTTATAAAGAAGTTTATTCAAGCATAGTTTATTGATAGAAAATGAGGGAAGGGTAAGAGAATCTAAACATGATGATCGAAACAGAAAGCGAATATTGTGAAATGAGAAGTACAAGTTTTTGTTATGTAGGTAATGGCAGAGTTGGTGGGTACTTTTATTTTGATGTTCTGTGTTTGTGGAATCAGTGCAAGCACAGAAGTCCAAAAGGGTGCAGTGGGCCTTGCGGAGTATGCAGCTACAGCAGGGTTAACAGTGGTGGTGATAATTTTCTCTATAGGGCCAATATCTTGTGCGCACGTTAACCCAGCTATCACAATAGCCTTTGCTACAATGGGTGAATTTCCATGGTTGAAGGTGCTAGTAATAATAGAACGAGAGCTAGCATAGGATGGCATAGCCCTTGTTAAAATTTTCTGGTGGTATAATTGATTAGTTTGTGACTACGTACCATTATTTTGTTGAACAGGTTCCAGTTTACATAATAGCACAGACAGTAGGTTCTATGTCGGCAACATACATAGGTAGCCTTGCATACGGCATAAAATCAGATACTATCATGACCATGCCACTCCAAGGGTGCACCTCTGCCTTCTGGGTGGAGCTTATTGCAACTTTCATCATCATGTTCCTCGTTGCAGCTTTGACATCTCAATCTCAGTCAGTAAGGACTAAGCAACACACACCTAATTAACTTTCTTAAACATGCAACTGCCTAATTAAAACTTGGAACACTCTGCAGGTGGGCCATTTATCTGGCTTTGTTGCTGGTATAGCAATTGGCCTTGGTGTGCTAATCACAGGGTACCTACTGCGGACATACCTTTTTCTTTTCAATAAAAATGCTTGCTCAAATTAGTTTTTTTTTTTTTTTTCTTTCTTTTAACTTACTTTTAGATATTGGTAATTTTAGACAAATTAAGATGGTAGTGTGACCAGCAAGGACATGAAATAAAATTATGTGATCCTTGTAGTTAGCTTCAATTCAATCAGTAGGATACGATTTTCGTTGTTGCTGGTTGATAAACTTATTTTAGAGAGATACTTACCTTTTTCTTTGGTGGTTGTTAAACTGCTTTCTATAAATTACTTCCATGGTATGGTATGATACTTCAAACAATAATTTTTAGGTGCTGTGTAATAACTTTTTTACTCTAATGTGAAAATAATCATAGTGTGAAAATAATCATTTCTTTGTTACAAAATGTAATATATCAGAAAAGTATGAGTTAGAAATTTCATATTTTATAGAAATAAAAAAAAAATTTAGTGATATATAAGAAAAATAAGTTTATAAATATAAAATATTTTGGTTTTATGTTGAAAGTAATATCGTATCTTTTGTATGAACAACTTATATCTTAGAAGTTAATTCCCAATAAAAGAGTTCCAACAATAATATCAAAATTGGTTTGTCTTGGTGTTCGATTTAATCACAATCAAGTATGTTTTGCTGTCGTAACGGCATTTACAATGTGGTTCTACTATAGTAAACAATCTTAAAATATGTCAAATATCCTATATGAACAACTCAGACATATATCTCTAGTCTATCAGAGTAAAAGAAAATGCTAACATAGTCTTATTTTGTAATGTCAAAGTCTTGGTTATTGGTTGCAGACCAGTCTCAGGTGGATCCATGAATCCTGCAAGATCATTAGGTCCAGCAATTCTGTCATGGAAGTTTAAGAACATATGGATATACATGGTAGCCCCCAGTGTTGGAGCTGTGGCAGGAGCTGCAATGTTTCGTTTCCTACGCCTTCGAGACCAACATTCTACTACTTTGTTCTCCCCAAACATCAGTGACGCTGGTCGTCCAATACCCTTTTGCTCAAGTTAGTGCACAACATGAATCACTGTTTTAGACCAAACTAAAGAAACTGGGGAATCAGTAGTAATCATTGCATGTCAGATAGCTTTAGCAGTTGACTTCATAGTTTTTTTTTTCTCTAGGAAGAAGTGGGGCCATGATTTTGCTGGTAGAGAAAATTTGGAGTTTGTCCTGTCAAAGAATAGGAGGGTTCAGACAATGATATGTCTTAGGAGGAAAAATATCAGATGGTGTGGTAACAAAATATTTCGACCACAATTAGAGTTGTTTTTGTTCATAGGCACATGGTTCGAATTCGGTTGAAATGTAACACAGAAGAATAGTATTGGGACTAGTTTTTTTTTTTTTAGGATTTTTTTCTTGTTCATTTGGCTAAAAATTAATATCAACGATAATACTGTGGCGGTGAGAAGTTTTCTTCCAGAAATAACTCGTTCATATTTTTCTTGAAGGGACCATGAACAGACATAATATAAATATTTTTTTATGTAATTTATTTCATAAGTAAATTAGTATTACAAATTGTCGAATCCTAAATCATGAACGGGTCGAGAGGCGATAAATGCTTTGATTTCCATAAATATTTTCTCACCATTTTTGGGTCCTATTTGTAAGTTTGTGACTATACCTTTGCAATGCTTCAAAAACTTCTTTAAAATCAACCACGTGTTATTGACATGAGTCAAGACTTTATGATCATATCGTTAATATACAATTCCATGTTGCTTTTGATTTGGTTCTTAAAAGCTTTATCCATCAATCTATGCTATGTGTTATTAGGTTCTTGAGACCAAAATATACTTAATTTTATAACAATAGTTGGTTGACTTATGATATATAAAGGCAGTTTTTTCTCTATCTCGTGGGGGCAAAAAAATTGGTTGTAGTAAAAATAGGCATATCTAAGAAGCTTGAGATTGTATGTGTCTCGTTGTATCATGAATGAATTTTTCAATACTAGATAATGGTTATAGATCCTTAGGATAGGCCTTGTTGATATTCATGTAGTTAGTGCACTTGTATCACATTGTACTTGCTTTTTTAACCAATACAATGTTTGCAAGTCATATGATACAGTGGATTTCTCGAATAAATTATGCATCCAACAACTTGGTCATTGATATTCAATGTTGTCCTTGAAATCAAATTAAGTTTCTCTAAATTATGCAGTATAGAATACAACCATTAATGCAAAACTAGTCTTTCATGCTACGCAATTTACCTCAAACTCATAAGAACATAAAGAAGAAAATGTACAGTCTCACTTTTGTAAATAAGTAGAACCTGTATCGAACTATTTGGGATTTGGTGTAAAACTATTTAAATTAAGGCTCTTAGCTTTCTTCTTCCTCAAGATTAATTTCTTCCTCTCATCTTATTTTCTTTCTCCGGTAGCAACTACATAGGTATTGGTAACCATTTTGGAGACCATTTTTGTGGTATGAATAGGTGATTGTAGGTGTTTCGTGGTGGTGGACACTTTTTTTCAATTGAATAGGAGTTTTTGGAGTCCAAATACATCATTGAGATAGATATTTTATATATCCATTGTACTTTCGAAATTAAAATCGTGATTCTTTTGAAGATCTCACGCCAAATGCACGAATGTCTCCATTAAATTTGTTTATTGGTGTAATATTTGTTTTCACCAATTTATTTATAGGTAAGACAACTATATGTTTTGTTGTATTTTTATTTTTATTTTTACTATTCATCCGATTTTGTAAATATCATTAAAAATAGCAAAAAAATTATTTTTGACCCAATAACTTTTGTGATAACTTACTTCTGTGTATATTTAATAATAGAGTCATCACACTTGATATAATAGTAATAGATTTTACATACAACAATTTGGTGAAGAAAAACTTCAATCATTGTACTTTTGATAGAGACCTCAGATTGAGATGCATTACAAAAGAAAGTTGTTTGAAATGAGGAAAGGAATTCATTAACCAATACTCCAAGGGATTTGGGGGTCAAAATATGAAAAATGTTTGTTTACTAATTTTTTATCTTTTTAGTATTTTGAGGCATTTTTCTAAATTTTAGGCTTTTAGTTCACATATTTATACTTGTTAGAAAAACATAATTTTTTTTTGGTGTTTCCATATATCAAATATAAATTTATCAAATCTTTCCATCCTAGATCTTTCATACTTTTATGTGCAAAATTTTTCATCGTGTGATTTATCATTTTGATTTATCACTACCACCACCACCGTAATAAGGAATTCTATTTTAGAATATGACATGCAATATATAAATTTTCACCATAAATATTGCTAACTTTATTATATAAAAATAATATAATTCCAACCCATTTTAAATTTTCACCAAAAACAACACAACTCAAATGCCAACCCATTTTAAGTTATGTCATTATTAACTTTGCAAAAAGTTTCTTTCTATGCCAAAACACGGTAAATCACACTCATATTCACCTATACACATTAGTTAAATCACCAAATATGATAAATTGTCCTTCATTGCCAATACAAAATAAATCAGCAGACCCAAAATATTAAAACTACATCTACATCATCTAATACAACACTCACATGTTAATTTCTCAAAAATATATTTATATAGTTATACATTTTGGATCCTTTAATTTCACAGTTTTGCCTTAAATCAATGAAGATTTAACAATAAAATTAAGAGACCTCTTTCATCTAACAGAATTTAAATTTACATAACCTAGTCTAACATACCACATATCTCAACTTCAAATCCTATAATAATCAAAGAAGAAATAATACATATTTTATTTGAAGATAAAGGCATAAGCCTTAACTTAAGAAAAATCATCACAAATATATCCTTTTAATTTCATTAATTTGATAAAAAAAATAATTATTAATATTTCAAATTCAACTTTTTTCACGATAAGATTTACATAAAACTTAAGTGCTTCCCATTACTTAATAACAATTTTAGTATGGTAAGATATATTATAAATATTATTAAACAAAACACTAAAAATATGTCCATGACATATTTCAACTTAACAACTTAACTGCTTCCCATTACTTAATAACAATTTTAGTATGGTAAGATATACTATAACTATTATAAGGATAAAGCAAGTAAAACATTCACTTTAAGTCTCAAAAAAAATAAGGTCTAAATTTTTCTTTTACTACTGATATTTCTCTATTAAATTAATTACAAAATTATGTTTAAGAAAAAAAAGGTCTCAAACGAACTTTTTAGTACTAATAAACCTCTATTAAATTAATTATAAAATTATGTTTGAGAATAAAAATATAAATTTATAATTAAATTATTATTAGTGTATGTTAAGTTTTGTTGGTATTAAAAGTGATAATTAATGAGTTAAAACTTTTTTTGGTAAATTATAATTTTGTTTTCGAGGGAGAAAATTATTAGTTTTCTTTATTCTCTTATAATTTATCTCGATTCTATTTTTTTTCTTTTATTTTTCTGTGACTTCTTTTACCTCTCTATGACTTTTCTTGCATCTCTTTACTTTATTCTCTTCTAAGAGTACTTTTATTATTAAATTATAACAAAATCTTAGTAATTTTGTCTTTTAACTATTTATTGATATATTGTTAACACCTAATTTCGTCCGGGTGAATACATTTATTTAAAACTAAATAAATAAATAATGTGAAACAAAATTTTCTTCAAAGATTTTTCAAACTTTAATTTCAGAAAAAAAAGAGAGATGGAAAAAAGAAAAATAAAAGGAAAAAAGAAGAAAGAGCCCAATTTGTTATTAATTATCACACTCCTTTTCATGATCCCAAAAACTCAATTATTTCCTACCCTTTGTTCCTGATAGATAAATTAGTGATATAATTCTAATAATTAGAAATAATATCTCTTCAAAAGGTAAGAATCAATCTTATTAATTGGGATTGATTTTGTGCTCTGATTTGTTAATGATTAGGATCAATATTATTGATCTTGATTGATATTGTGCTTGCGATTTGATTCCCATAAAAGATTATAATAACTTGCCTTATAATCATTGAATAAGATTTCCTTCATATCGGCAGAATAAGTTTTCCATTTCTCAGCTGGATTAGGCATTCTCATCAATACTTCAAATATGATATCTCGAGTCACAGAATCAGGAACAAACCTTCTTCTGCATGTTCAAATAATCATTTTACAAACAAAAAATTAGCAACATTGAATTGAATATTTGATTGGATGTACTTATGGTCTGCTAACTTTTTGTACAGATATGACAAGTCTCCTATCAACTTCATTATGAGAATATACACTTGAAGGATCTTGAGTAGGTACATCATTAGATGTTGGATTGACATTTGATTGACCACCATTAAACACTGGGGTGGTAGGTGGTGATTGATTACCATAAATTGAAGTAGCACCTAAAAAAAACATTGAAACTATAAATTGTTGACAAAGCTAATTTATTGCCTTCTTTCTTCTTTTTTTCTCTTAATCTAAACAAAATGAATTGTCATTTGTTTTTCATGAAGATAAATGTTGTTAAATACATAACAAATTTGATTCTTTTTACATATAAATGGTAGTTAGATTTGCTTAAATACATACAAAAATTTAGAGTGCTTTCAACAATTATACCTGGTGATTGCAAAATAGGATCTAGTTCTGAAGGACCAACATGACATTGAATAGGCTTAAGTTGACTTAGGGTGTGACTGCCTTGACCTCTACCTCTTCCTCGAATAGTCATTTTAGTTCCTGTCATGGAAATATAATTATGACATTATTTATAGCTAAATAATTGATCCACCTAGCTTGAAAACTTATATACTTCTTATTGAATATATAAAATAAATTTTTATTGTTAACTTAATGATTAAATAAAATCACCATGAGTTCATTACCAACTTGCCTTATTAAGTCTATATACATAAGAAGCATAATAGAGAACCATTTTCATGAGTAATTTTGACAAATTTAGTAAATTGTTAACAAATTTAGTAAATTTTGTTGCTTCTAATATCCAGGTCAAAGGATCCAATAAGGGTTATTGCAAAGTAGAGTAGTCTGAATACAAGGTTAGGTTTGCTTTTTTCTAATAAATGGCAATATTTTTTAAATTCTATTGGTAGATGAATCTCCTACATATCTAACAGGTTTATGATTATTTAGTTGACACTGTTGCCTCTGATCAAACAAGAGAGCATCAACAAGATTTTGACTAGTATTAAATGGCATGTTCTAGCAAAAGTTGAGGTTCTGAACATATTAAACACTAGGCCAATCATAAATAATAATAGTATAGTATTCATTGTACGTACATCTTGAGCACTAGAAATAGGACTTCTATAAGAGGATCATATACTTATCAAAGTGTCAAATAATCTGGATAAACTTTCAAATCAAAATAATCAATTCAAGATTGAATGATATCACTATATAACTTTAAAAACATGTACACTCCTTGCTGTTCTATTTCTATTGGAAGTAAAACAACATTTCTGAATTATTTTAACTAAAATCTAAACATCAAATCACACAAGAGATAATCTCATTTATAAAAAAACAAACCAAATCACTGCAGAGCTAAAGGATAAAATTTCATACTTTCATACACAGGTCTCTTTTAACTATCATGTTCATTTATATATAATTAATAAAGAATAATTACCAAGTTTTTGTTTATTTAGTTATTTAAGTATCATATTCATTTCTAGATTAGTAACAACTCTTTTTGTTTATTTAGTTAAGAGGTTTATAGATATAAAACTATCTATATATTTTTTACCTATCAAATTTATTCAAACAACATGGTCCTATATTCCATCTAGCAGGAAAATTTACACATTTGGTTGATTAAAAGGAAAGAAACGGGAAAAAAAGGAATAAAGTGAATTGAAGTAAATAAGAAAAAGTGAAAACAAAGTTATTGATAAGAAGAAAAAATAGGTGCAGAATAACATGAATGAAAATAAATAAAGAATAGAGTAAATAAATGTGCAAGAGAATGTGAAAAAAGTGTGAAAAAAATGACTAGATCATTTAAAAAAAGTGAAATTGAATAGAGATAGATTCATCGGATATTTTTATCTATCATCTATTTTTTTCTCTTTCACCAAACTGGTTTAATTGGAAATTCTTTCGTACCTCTTTCAAATCCAAGCTTACCATTCCTAAATAAATCATAACAGAATGTATATCCCAAACATGTCTTAGTTTATCTATTTCACTTTTCTCACTACTCAAAATGAAGCTTTAAATTTAGGTAACTAACAAGTGCTCCAAATTCGGGTTAAAATTGTGAATGGAAAAAAGAGAGGATAAAAGCAATCCATAATCAAAGTCAAGTGTAACGTAATAAAATAAATGTCGAAATTGACAATGACTAATGAAAGAGTATAATTCCACAATCTTCTTACAAGGCTTGAAATTGATAAAAGAAATAGAGCAAGTTCCATAATCTAAATTACTAGGAAGAATATTAAGGTAATGAAATGGAAAAGTATCAATCATAACCATTCTTCATCAGATTCATCTAACTCCATATTTGAATCATATAAATCATCTAACTTCTCATCTTCATCCATGAACCCATCATCCTCATTGTGTTCATTGTTTACCTCATCATGATTTACATTTTCAATTGAACTTTATATATCATCCATATTTACTTCTTCCATTGGAGCATGTGCGTCAAATAGTTGTATGATCTCATTGTCAATAAGAATAGTACTCATTCTCGTGGACTCTTCATCTTGAAAATAATCAATAGCAATTTGCTCATTTGAAAAATCTTCTTCATTATTCATCGTCTCAACTATAAACAATTTTGCTCTAATCTTGTAAGCTGCCCACCAATCACTAGTATTTTTATTCCCATTTTGAGGATATTTTGTATAATAGACTTGTTGAGCTTGTCCAGCTAATACAAATGGCTCATTTGTTTGAAGCTTTGATTTATGATTGATATCAACCAACCCATAGACATTATCAACTTTAACACCATTGACAGGGTCAAACCAGTGACAATGTAGAATAACCACTTTGTTTTCAAATCCAACATATGATAATTCTAATATCTCCTCAACAATACGATAATAGTCCAAATCATTTTCACCATATATGTTTCCTCGAACACATATCCCACTATTCATGGTGGACTTATTATGTCCATAATCCTTTGTATGGAATCTATATCCATTAACAATCAAACCATTATAAGAAGTCACAACCTTCAATGGGCCATAACTAATCTCTCGAATCTTTTGATCTTGGACATGACCTGTACTAACCTATGAATTATTGGAAAAGTGAAAACACATAATTATATTATTATTATAATTAATAAATATTAAATTGTACATTATAAAGAGTATGGGAGAGACTACTTACTTGTTGTTTCAACCATCTACTAAAATCTCTATCTCGAGCTATGAGTATTTCATCCTCAGATATATTAGGATTTCTTTCCTTTAGTGAATCCTCGAATTGTCTAACAATACGGTAATTAATAACATAACTAATATAATTATAAAATGCATAAACATATAAATTAAAAAGAAAACTTACTGAAGATAAGATTCTGATTCTTTACAATTCACCAAGATATATGTCTCAGCAATATGAAGTTCTTCATCTGTTAAGAATCTATGTTGACCTTTGCCAATAGGGCGACATGGATGTTTAAAAATAGACAATTTATCATCCAGTTTTTGTTCACCACCATCATCATTACGAGGAACATTAGTGTACCTTGTTTGAATGCTTGGATCAAAATATAAAGAAGCAAAGTTAGAAATTTCTTCCAAAATATATGCTTCACAAATAGATCCTTCAACTTTTGCCTTATTTCGAACCTTCCTTTTCAAGTACAACATACATCTCTCAAATGGATACATCCATCTATATTGCACAGGTCTTCCAACCTTAACTTCATATGGGAGATGTATTACCAAATGTTCCATTGAGTAAAAAAATGCTGGTGGAAAAATCTTCTCAAGCTTGCAAATTGTTTGAATGATGGAAAGTCTGACATTGTCCATGATAGAAACACGTATTCCAATTGCACAAATCTCTTTAAAGAACAAACTCAGTTCAGTTAAAACTTTCCATATTGGCCTTGGCAACATGTCATGAAATGCCAAAGGAATAAGTCTTTGCATAAAAACATGGCAATCGTGACTCTTCATTCCGTATATTTTTCCTTCATCTAGATTAATGCAACGTGATAGGTTAGATGAGTACCCATACGGAAAATTCAGTTGTTTTATCCATTCACACACCTTCTTTCTTTGATCCAAATTCAAGCCATATGTTGCCTTTGGTTTTTTACACTTTTCATTCTCAACTATTAACTCTAACCTAGGACGTTTGCATATCAACTTCAAATCTTGTCTTGCATTTGCATTATCTTTTGTCTTGTCCTTTATGTCCATAACAATGTTGAACACATTGTCAAACACATTCTTTTCAACATGCATAACATCCAAATTATGTCGAATTAGATTGGTGGACCAATATGGCAATTCCCAAAATATGCTTTTCTTTACCCAGTTATGAGTTCTAAAAAGCCAGGCTGCTTTATCTTGGTTGATTTCAAGCCAAAGTTAATTTCTTGAAGTTGATTCACTCTATTTAAGATATCTATACCACTCAAGTGTTCTGGAGGTAAAAAGTTTTCTACTACAAACTTCTTAAAAGAGTATCGATAATGACGAAAAGGATGATCAATAGACAAATGTTGACGATGACAATCAAACCAACAAGGCTTCCTACCATACTTCAAACCAAATGATTTACTATTCTCCATACAATATGGACAAGCAAGTCTCCCATGAGTGCTCCACCCGGACAACATTCCATATGCTGAAAAATCACTTATTGTCCACAACAATGCTGCTTTCATAATGAAATTTTGTTTTCTCCATGTATCAAAAGTGTTTACCCCAATATCCCATAACATCTTTAATTTATCAACTAAAGGTCGGAGATACACATCTAAACTTTTACCAGGTGACTTTGGTCCAGGAATCACAAGTGTAAGAAAAATGTATTCCTTTTTCATACACATACTTGGTGGAAGATTATACGGTGTGACAAAAACAGGCCAACATGAATATGGGGTACCTTTATTGCTAAATGGATTAAAACCATCTGTGCAAAGCCCAAGCCTAACATTCCGAGAATCTTGTGAGAATGTAGGATGTGTATGATTAAATTGCTTCCAAGCCTCTGCAT
>Ga0214543_1011142_pt1 | contig 12825 bp, 11 predicted proteins | sample CNSS2metaG_FD_160094 | JGI IMG/M metagenome (GOLD analysis project Ga0214543, IMG submission 160094) | Root nodule microbial communities from cowpea collected in UCLA plant growth center, Los Angeles, California, USA - CNSS2 | ecosystem: Host-associated > Plants > Roots > Nodule | place: USA...
TAAGTTCAAAATATGTGCACAACAACGCATATGAGTATAGTCACCTTTCAAAACCGAGTTATTCCAAGACAATAGTCTTTTCTTCAAGTGTTGAACTCCCGTGTCATTTGATGTAGCATTATCTACTATCAAGGTCAAAACACGACTCAACCCCCATTCATGCAAGCATGACTCAAAAAATTTAGCCATGGCCTCTCTAGTATGACTTATTACTTGACGGAAATTCAAAATCCTTTTATGCAAATTCCAATCATTGTCGATGAAATGGGCTGTTAAACACATATAACTTTGATTTTGAGGTGAAGTCCATGCATTAGTAGTGAGACAAACTCTTTGACAATGTTGAGAAAGAAAATCCTTCAAATATATCTTTTTTGCATTCCATAATGTCACAATATTCTGTGATATGGTATAACGTGATGGGATCTTAAATCTTGGTTGCAAAGCATTTGAATACCTCCTAAAAGCAAAATGCTCTACAAATCGAAAGGGGAGTTCAGCTTCCACAAACATTTTTACCAGTTCTTCTTGACAAAGTTCTTGGTCAAATTTACCATAAGAAGGAGAGTTAATATTTCCATCAATTGTTGAAGATGAACCTACTTTTTGTCTCTTGTTTACATCTTTATTGGGGTTATTTGGACATCTCAACACATGATTACGCATTGCAGTTGTTCCTTTCTCATATCGAATAAGGATATCACAATACTTGCATTGAGCCCATTTATCCGATTTTGGTTCTAGTTGAATGAAATGATTCCAAGCTTCTGATCGATTTTTCCGTCCCTCATAAGAAGGGGGTCCCATATTTGCAGAGCCACTAACAATTGATGGAGTAGAAAGTGCATGTTCAATTGGTTTTGAGATAGAACAATCATCTTCATCCATAGTTACCACTGTATCTGATAAGAAAAGATAATCAAGTTACTATCAATAGTTTGAAAGTCTCCTGTCCTACAAAAAAATAAAAGCGTCACTACAAAAAATTAAAGTAAATATGGCAGTTTTAATATGGCGGTTTTAATATGGCGGTTATGGAAAACTGCCATAATTTGCTTCATAATACGACAGTTCCATAACTGCCACATTTTGTATGCAAAATATGGCATTTTAAAACGCCATTATACTCCCATTACACATTATGCGTCTTTTCCAGTGGCGCCATATTTCCCTCAATAATACTCCTTTTAATTTACTTCTCATTTAATTATATCTTTTTATTACACAGTAAATTGAATTTTAATGAGAAAAAACAAAACAAAAACTAGTTGGACAAACCCTACAAAATCCTCTCAGTCAACCCCAACCTTTGAGGGTTTCGTTTCTTCCCCCCCTGCAACTTCCACACTCCTCACTGTTTCCACATTCCTCGCCGTAGGAGATCACCATGTTGCCACTCCATAAAACTTCGTCGCTACTTCGCACTCGGATTGCTACCCAACAACCCTTCAGTACTCCACCACACCGTTCTTACTATCGATTTCCTTGCCGGAGATCTCGTAACTCATCGCTGCAAATGGAGATTTCCAAGTCGCCGAAGATCGTGACTTCCTTCGCCACACAGACTGGGAACCAGCAAAGCGTTTTTTTCCAGCTCTGACATCTCTAGCAACTTCGATGACAGTGTCGAACAGGGTTTTCGTCGCGAGCCATTTCTCCCTCGTATTCATCGCATCGTGTATTCCTCCATTGCCCAAACCCTTAACCAATCAGGCACACTAGCAATCATAAAAGAAACTTAAGAAAAATAGAAATACTAAAACAATGCTTTGTATTTACGGACCAACTAGAATTTATTTTCAATGAACTTAAACTTAAGAAACTAGATTTGGTACATTGAAAAAAAAAAGTTTTCATTATTATTTAATCCCATCTCATGTCAGTAGGAGTAGGTAGTGGGGAGTGGTTCCTTAAGTACATGGACTTTAACACAAATAATAAACCTTTCTTTTGAACCCTATAACTATAGCCAAATTAATCAGTATTGAAGTTCACAAACAATTTGTTTATAAATCTAGAAAAAAAATACTTTTCAAATAAAATATAGATTATTGATTTTCGTATTAAACATTATAAAAATAATTGTTATTTTTTTAATAGGCCATTAACATATGTATTAGCAATTACGAATAGAAAAGTTGGAATAAATGAGTGAAACTGGTAACAACATAGGTCATACATACGTGATTTGAGTGATTGATTGAGTGAATGAATGAGTGAGTGATTCATTGTGAGTTTTTAAGATTGAGGTTGAGTGGGTGAGTGAACATCAAAATCATATCATATACAAAAGAAAGGCCCCAACAAGAGTCTGTGCATCAGGAGTGCTTCACTCAAACTCTTGAAAACAAAACAAAACAAAACAAAACATAGTTGCAATCATGCTGACATATAATAAGTCTTGAATTTAGTCAAATGAGTACCTCCTAAAGTACTTAAGATCATGAATGGTTAGAATATATTCAGAAATAGGATATTTACAGTGAATGAGACTACACTTACGAGCATCCATTATAGACTTAAGAAAAAGACATCTAATAGCCTGAATCGATATTTGTAAGAATATACATGTGTTATAAAGAAAATGTTAATTGTGATTCCTAACACAATATTAGTTTACAGACTATACATTACAAAAAAAAGTAGAAGAGTTAAAGTGTAGAGTGAGGACTAGGTTTGAAGATGGAGAGCTAGTTAATTACATATGGTAAAGGGATATAGTTGTCACTTTAGTTTGCTTCAAACGAAACCCATTTCAGAGTGACAGAGGAAGTTTATAGCTAAGGTAGAACATTAGTTTTCATTTTGCTGATTTATAGTTTTCAAAATATATTTATACACACGTATAAGAAGCAAATTAGGCTTCAATGGATCAAGGATGGGAATAAGACACTGGAAAGAAGAACCCAGATGGCCTTCACAAGAAAAAAAATCTTTTATACTCAAGTATTATAAAACAAGTTGTCTTACCAAATTTGAGCTGTGAAAGTGCAGAAAGAAAGGAAGAGAAAACAGACCTGGGATGTAGTCAGTGTTGGTACCAATTCTCTAAAACCAAATCAAACAAATGAATGAATAAACTTAAAACTAGATAAAATAGAAGAGAAACGGGAATTATTGGAATGGAAAAGAGAGAAACGCAACAATATGATTCTTTCTCTAAAATCAAATCAAACAAATGAATGAATAAACTTAAAACTAGATAAAACAGAGGAGAAACTAGCAACATTATTGGAATGAAGAAGAGATTCAAATACCTTCAATCAATCAACTGTAGTGTTCTCCAAATTTTGAGGGTGAAGCATAAAAGAAGCAAGAAGAAGCAGAGGAAGAGAGGGTTCTCGAAATTTTGGGGGTGAGCATAGAAGAAGCAAAGAAGAGGATTTAGGGTTCTCAGAAATTTTTAATCTGAAACATTGAAATTAGGTTCAGATTATTATTTTTATCTGAATATAATCTGAATATATTCCTATCGCACCTATGTGTACGCATTTTTTGAATTATATAAATAATTGATGATATTGTAATGTTATTAAGTTAATGAACAAAATAAAAGTATATTTATAAAAATTAAAGTGAAATGTATGAAGAAAATATGAGAAAAATAATTGTTGATGAATAGTAGGAGAAAAAAGAAGGAGATAAGTAAATAGTTTTATAAAAATTTGTAAAAGTAACCGTTAATTTTTAAAAATTTAATAAATAATTAAAATGTAAATGGTAAAGTTGGAATTATGAAATGTGGACACAAAATAGGGAATCCCCTTTATATATAGTTATAGATTATTTTTCTTTTAGTGTCTACTCAACCGTTTGCGTCACATGATATTATTTTCAAAATATTAAATATTTAAAGATTTTTTGTGTTTACTTGATCGCTCGTGTTGCATGATACCATTTTTAAAATATAAAACAAAAAATAACTTTTAATGTCTCTACGACCACTCGCGTCACATGACACTTATTTTCAAGATATAAAAAAATGTAAAAAAGGTGTTTGGTGTCAAGACCATGTCGCATGATATTAATTTAAAAAATATAAGAATGAAAATGAAAACTTTAAAAGTATAAAAATGAAAATGATAACTTTCAAATTAACAAAGTCAAATAAATATTCTATACATGACATGAATGGGGCCTTATACCCAGGTTTGTGTAGCTTAGAAGCAGTGTCACAGTGGATGTACTTCCCAAGCGGTCATTGTGAGAATTTCAACTAGACTCTATTTGCTTCATTTGATACTCTTACATCTCGTTGTTTACTAATTGTTGCGGTTGCTTCATTTGAAACTCTCACATCTAGTTGTTTACTAACTGTTGTGGGAAATACCATGAAAAGGGCTATAACTCTTGTGACCTTGATTCTTAACAATTAGGGGACAATCCTGATGAGTGCATGTACTTACCTTAATCCAATAAAGCGCTAAAACCTATGTAAAACAAAGAGAAATATGTATTCCTATGGTTCTTTTTGCTTTTGTTTTTTCCTTTTAATTGTTTTTTAATTTTTTATTTATTTTTGGATTGTAATAAGTTTCATGTAATTTATTCATAACATCATGTTTGTAATTTTGTTTTTCTTTTACATTCTCATTGTACTCATTTTAGGTAGAATATTATGAAGTTGTGTCACTACCTAGAAAATAATAATGGAAATTAATATGAGATTTGGGGTAAGAGAACATTTAGGTTCAAAGTCATGAAAGAAAAAGGAGTCTGTTAGAGCAAAAGAAGGCAACATAGTTTGTCTCAGAGAATTGGTAGGAAAAATGAAGGCTATTGAAAGGAATACCTTTAGAAAGAAATATAGGAATTTGCTGAATCTTTTAGAGGTTGATACTTAGGTTCCAACAATCACTACTTTGGTTCAATATTATGATTCACCACTTCGATGTTTTACCTTCCAAAATTTTAATTAGTGTAGATCATAGAAGAATTTGGGTATATTTTGGATCTACCAACATAAGAAAAAAAAACCCCTTACAGGCATACAATGTAGAATACCTCTATTTCGACACTTGCGGGATCATGAAAGTACACGCTGCAAAGCTGGAAGGTAAAATGATCTTAAAAGGAAATTCCAAAGGCTTCCTTCAAGGGTTTCTAGAAGGGCATTTGCACCAGTTGGCTGACAATGAAATTGGGGAAACATTTATAAATGTACTAGCGCTCACCCTTTATGGTGTTATGCTTTTCCTAAGTATTGATAATTTTATTGATTTTTTAGCTAATGTCTTCATAGCATGTAAAGTCAATGCAGAAAGTCCGATCACCATAGTCTTAGATGATGTCAATGGGAATTTGAATTTGTGTTATGATTCTAAGAGAAAGAAATTATGTATTTTGCTAGTTCTATATGTATGGTTCATTTCTCATGTGAGTCAAAACTATTAGTCAACTACTAAGGGAGCAAAAAAATAAACGTATTTTTTTACTAATTTAGATAATGGGATTATCAGACGACAGTTGTCCTAGCAGCAGAGGTTACATGTCATACAATGTGGGGATTACCCAATTGTACTCCTTATAGGAATCAAATTTTTTGTTAATTATAATCCAATATTAGTGTAAAGGCAATTTGGGTATCCTATACGAGGTGCACTAACTTCAGAATCCTTAGTTGCAATTTGAAATTTTTACGAGGAAGGAATATCTTCTGATTTGCTCCGACGGATTAGGAATGCTTGGGGCAACATGGTTCCTTACTTTACAAGTGACCAACATTTCCTTCATCCTTCTCTCAAATTCCCTGTTTTTGTACTATATATAACTTTTCAACTATGCTTTATACTAGCGTTCTTCATCTAGCTTTGTCTTAAAAACTTATTGTCATTTCTTTCTTCTACTACTTCATCTCCATGATCTTAATTTATGCCTCACGCAACTGCTTCAGGGCTTCCCTTTTATATTTTGCCAGTTCTTCACACAATGCAATCTTTTCACGTTCAGACAATATCATCGGCTTATTCTCTTTGTGTTTCAAAGCTAACTCTTTATTAGCTGCTTTAAGATCCAATTGAACTCTGAAGTGATGATCTCTTTCTTTTCTCTGTTTCTTTACCAGTACATCACATGTCCTTGTCCTTGCTTCATTATCATGTTTGAGATCCACATACGCATGGCGAAGCTTCTATAGGTCATTAACTAGCTGAACATTCTCCTACTTCATATTTTCTATTTCCTCTTTAAGGGTCTTGACTTCCTCAGTTTGAACATGTTGTGGTTGTTTTGGCCAGAGGGAATCTAATTTGAAAGGTAATTTCACCATTTTAACATTGTCCATGATCCATTGCTAATAAGACATATTTTCATCTACTACCCATGGCCTTGAGTCCTTTTCTGCACGAACCACGTTGCACCAAGCATTCCTAATTTGTCGGAGCAAATAAGTAGATATTCCTTCTTCGCAATAATTCCAAACTACAATTAAGGATTATGAAGTTGGTGCACCTAGTATAGGATACCCAAATTGCCTTTGCGCTAATATTGGATTATAATTAACACAAAATTTGGTTCCTATAAGGGGTATATTTGGGTAATCCGCAATATGTATGACATGTGACCTCTACAGCTAGGACACCTCCCGTATGATCATCCCATTATATAAATTAGAAAAAAAAATGTCCATTCCTTTGCTCCTTTAGCAGTTGACTTATTGTTTGGACTCACATGAGAAATGAACCATATATATAAAACTGGCAAACCACATAACAACTTCTTTCTCTTAGACTCATAACACATTCAAATTCCCATAGACATCAACTAAGATTGCAATGATCGAACTTTCTTCATTGACTTTATATGCTATTGTCGCAACCTATATCGCGATGGGACGACGAACTAAAAATAAATTAATTTGGAAAAAGAGATTAGAAGTCGCCACCATAGTTTATTCTGGAAAACTATGGAAAACCATAAAAATAACATAAAGTCCGCAAAAACCAAATTTAGGGTTCGGGAGTCGGTTACGCGTAGGGAATGTATTAGCACCCTACAGCACCCGCCCAAAGGCGGTACCTTTAATTAAATTTGCAAAAGAGATATGTTTATTTTAAATATTTATTTTTCCCAAAAGTAAGAACATAAATTGAACAAATATATTTTTGAGTGAAAAAGACCCGACAAGGATTAACCTTGGTCCTACGTATTCTCATTAAAATGAGAAATCAGGGCTACGTAGTTCTTTATAAAACTATTTGAAAATGATTTGGAAAACCTTTTAATTTTTGGGAAATGAACCTGACAAGGACTTGTCATGTTCCTACGTATCTCCATTCACAATGGAGAATCAAAGATTACGAAGTTCTTGATCATTCCTTGATTAGAATATTTAATTTTTAAAATTGTCTTTTGACATTTTTGAAAATATGTGTCATGCGACGCATGCGGTCGAGTTAACACCAAAAATATTTTTTATATTTTGTATGTATGAAAGGGAGTGTCGTGCGACGTGAGCGGTCGATTAGACACCAAAACATTTCGATAATTTTTATATTTTGAAAAGGAGTGTCGTGCGATGCGAGCGGTCGATTGGACACAAAAACTATTTTATGATTTTTATATTTTGAAAAAAAGTGTCGTACGACGCGAACAATCGATTAGACAACAAAACAATTTTATAATTTTATTTTGAAAGGAAGTATCGTGCGACGCGAACGGTCGATTAGACACAAAAATAAATAAATAAAGACAATAATTATTAGCTTTTATTTTTATCATTTTTGAAAACTATTTTAATTTTTATTTCAATTGAAAATATTTTTATTATTTTTGAAAATGATATGATTGAAATGTGATATTTAATTAGAAAAAGGTAAAATTAGAAATAGAAAATGAAAGTGCATAAGTAAATATGTGGATGCAATGAGAAAAACTACACATATGAAAATGTGGTGCACATAGAGAAATGCATGGTGCATAAAGTCAACGCATCCTAACCTAAAAAGGAAATTAAAGGAGTGGAGTGTGTGCTTAGTGAAAATGCAGGTGCATGAGGTAAAATAAAACTTAATGTAAGGGGGTGTGAGGTTATTACATTTGGGAGTGCATGAAATAAAAAAAATGATAATAAAAACAAATGGTCCAAGAAACAAATCTGCATAGGTGTGAGAATTAAGTTATGGGGTGCACGAAGAATAATTAAATGAATCTGCCAACTTCATCATTTAAAACTCAGAACACACATCATTTAAAACTCTTCTTTCCCAACTTCATCTTCTACCTCCCACACAAGGCCACCACGCAAACACCATTGCTGCTACTCACTACCAAGCCGTCGGCGACACTACTCACGGCGGCACCACCCACAACGGCACCGGCAGCCATCTACGCCATCACAACATCATGTGCGTCCACCAATCATGTTCAAAACGCAACCATGCTCGCAGCAAAGCCACCAACGGTGACGACAACCACTCTCGGAGGTTTGTAAACGTCGGCACCGGCACTGCTCGCCACTGCACCAGTTATAGCCATGCGAAACACTGCCGCACCATCTCCTCTGCTCGCATCTTCTTCGGGCCACCAAGACCACTGCCGCGACTGCCATTCCTTCAAAGAGATCGTCGCCAACTACTAATGCCTCTTACATCGCCATCTTCCCTCTCTGTTTCTCAAAGCCTATTCAACCCTTCCCCCTTTTTATTTAATTTATAATGATTATTTACCATTGTTACAGGAAGATGAAGCTCTTTTCAATGGGTCTTTAATTTAACTCACAATGTAATCACCAAAATGAAATACAAGGATTCATAACGTACCTTCACCGTGATTTATTGATTTTCTTGCTCTTTCTTATACTGTTTCTTTGTTTTGATTTTTTGTGTCTTTGTACGAAGAATGGTTTGGATGAAAGTGTGTGAAAAATGGGTGCAGAGAATGGTTGATGATGGCTTAAAATGTTAGAGAAGAAGATGATGGTGCTTGCACAGATGTGTTACAGTAATGAAAAAAATAATCTCTTCCAAAAATCTCTTTTTAAAAAAACTTTCTAGTGGTTTGGTATAAAGAGCAATTGGTGAGTTGAGACCACAAGTAACCGTTGTTTTCAAAACCTGTGTTTTGTGTTTTTTAATTTTTAATTTTTAATTTTTGAATTTAATTAATAAATAAAATAAAATAATAAAACGAAAAATAATTAATAAATAATTTCTTATTTTTTATTTCTGATTTTTTATTTTAATTAAACAAAACGAATAATTAATAATAATTTTTTAATCTAAAAAAAAATCTTATTTTACTTAAATTAAACATAAATTAAAGAAACATTTTTTAATCCTATTTATTATAAAAAAAATTTAAGAAAATTTATTTTTATTCTTTTTAATTAACACTTATTTTTGGTTATTTTTTTAAAAATAATTTTATTCACCCGGACGAAATTGGGTGTTGACAGCGATGAAGACGTTAATAGCTAAAAATTCAATGAAATTATCAATGCTTGGGAAAAGCATAACACCATAAGGGTGAACGCTAGTACATCCATAAATGTTTCCCCAATTTCTTTCTCAGCCAATTGGCGCAAATGCCATTCTGAAAACCCTTGAGGGATGCCCTTGGAATTTCCCTTTTTGGTAATTTTACTTCCCAACTTTGTATGGTGTACTTTCATGATCCCGGCCAGGGTTGAAACAGAAGTATTTTGCATTGCATGCTTGTAATTGGTTTTGCATTCTATTGGTAGATCCTGAATGTGCCCTAATTCTTCTACTATAGCATTAAATGACAATTTTGGAAGATAAAACATCGAAGTGGTGGATCATAATATTGAACCAAAACATTGATGATTAGGACCTATGTGACAACCTCTAAAAGATTCAGCAAATTTTCATATTTCCTTCGAAAGGTATTCCTCTAAGTAGTCTTCATTTTTCCCACCAACTCTTTGAGACAAACCATGTTGCCTTCTTTTGCTCTTACAGACAACTTCTTCTTTAATGACTCTGAACCTAAATGTTCTCCTACTCCAAATTCCATATTAATTTCCATTCTTCTCTCCTAGGAAGTGACACAGTTTTGTAATATTTTACCTAGAATGAGTATAATAAGAGTGTAAAAGAAAAAAAAATACAAACATGATGTTATGAATAAATTACATAAAACTTACTATAACCCAAAAACAAAAGTAATAAAGTACAATTAAAAAAAACAAAAATGAACCATAGGAATACATATCTCCCTTTGTGCCTTACATATGTTTTAGCGCTTTATTAGGTTAAGGTAAGCATGCACTCAACTAGATGGTCTCCGAATTTCTAAGGATCAAGGTCACTAGAGCTATGACTCATTTCATGGTATTTCCCACAAAAAGAGGTGATTACCAAATGAAGCAAACATACTCTAGTTGGGATTATCACAATGACCACTTCGAAAGTAAATCCACTATGGCACTGCTACACAATTTCTTCTAATTCTAAGCTACATAGACCCGAATATAGGGTCCCACTCATGTCGTGTACACAATATGAAGTGTGTGTGTGTGTGTGTGTGTGTGTGTATGTGAAGGGAGAAAAATGCACACCCGTATCCCCACCTACAAAACAGCTAGGAGATCCCAAACAAATACAAAACATGTTTGCTACCCTAGGGTTCAATATCCATAGTTATTTCATATACCAACTCAAAAAGAATATATGCAACCAAAAAGCTGATGGGAAAAACAAACATTACAATAAAACACATCAATTTCGCCTATTTAATTTAATAGGTCTGACTCTCTCATGTCCCTAGTATAATCGCCATCTTTCGCAACCTAAATCTTGATGGGATGGTGAACTAAAAAGAAATTGGTTTCAAAATAAAGTTTGGAATCGCCACCATAGTTTATTTGAAAAACTATGAAAACTCATAAAATAAAACATAGTCCGCAAAAGTCAGATTTTGGATTCGGAAGTCAGTTACGTGTAGGGAAGATATTAACACCCTACAACGTCTGTAAGACCCGGGAAAATTAAATAGTTATTTAATTAATTATTTAATTAGGACGGGTAGCGAGAACATTTAAAGCAATAAATGCGAGGAGCTATGACATGGAAGAGTACTAGCTCAAGTGGTTGAGAGTACTTTATTGTGTGTGAGGACTTGGGTTTGAGTCCTATGTGTGCCACTTGGATGTTATTTAAATTATGTGTTTTTGTGTGCTTATATATTGAACTCGTATGGATGATGATAAATCCTTAAAATTGTGGGAGTCATCATGAAACATGTGTTGGTTGAGTGGTTTGGCCTTGGTTTGGTATGTGCATGAGAGTGGGTTCAAACCTTGGTGAAGACTAAATAATTTCTTTTTTTGCCAAATTTGATTTTTGCATGGAATTTGAAAGGGGCAGCTTAACCTAGTCGTTTAAGGGACTGGAAAATCAGATTGGATGATCCACCCAATGGTTATTAAACCCCTTTTTAAGTAATTTTCGTTTTGGAAAGTGAATGAGTGAATAGGTTACCCATAAGCCAAGAGAGGGAGGGAATTAGTGAAAAGAGAGGTGCGGTGGTACATGGGGAACGTTGGACAGAAGGTTTGGTGGGTTTAGGATTGAAAACAGAGGGAAAGTAAGGAGAAGAACTAACGTGGGAGTGTGAGCAAGGGCAAGAAGATTTGGATTGGAGCGTGCTCACATTGATTCGTAACTTGAAGAAAATTCCAGGTAAGGGGAGTTGCTCTGTGTGTTTTCTCTTAGTTATATCAATTACACTGTGCTTCATGATCGAAATTGCATGTAATCTGTCAGTTGCGCACTGTTTCATCGAAGTTTCTGGGTTCTTTTCCCAGAAACCGCCTGGCGGTTCAATCCCTACCGCCAGGCGGCACATCAGTGATGAGTTTTGTTCTTGTTTTGGTTTGAATAGCCTGGCGGCGATGAATTCCTACCAGGCGGCGCGACTCCGTTCGCGGTCCTTGTTGATGTTTGTTGCTATTAGTGTAAGTGTGTATGTGTTTTTCTGTGATTGGTGTGAGTGGGTTCTATTGGATATCTTTCTGGATCAAATTGGATTATCAAATTGCGGGATGGTAAGGGTTGAGGGATGATCATGTGTGAAATGATTTGGGGTTGCACATGAGGGTGAATATAGGGCCGCTTTTATGAAACAAATTGAGAGTAGAAAGTTAGTATGTAATGCAGGTATGGTTGTCTCTTGGTGACTGAAATTGGTCGGGATAGAAATTGGAAAAACGGACTGAGTGCGTGATATGAATGGAGGATTTTGTGATTCTGCAGAACACTGATGTACCGCCTGGCGGCGCGCTGCTTGCCGCCAGGCGACGATGGGTGCGGGTACGTCTTTTGCGTGCTTAAAAGAGAGAAGAGGGTGGAAGTGAGTAGAACTGGGACGAGTCATGTTTTAAACAAATATTGATAAAATTGTAAGAGATAAGCAGCCTGTAGTATAGGATTAAGGAAATGGGATTAATGTGAAGGCATGAGCATGATATGTAAGATTGGAAGGAGTGTAGTTGAAATAGTAAGAATAAGAATTTTAGTGACCAGTCTCAGATTTGAATAAACACACTTGTTGGGGTCGCAACTGGGATAAGAGATAGATGGATCAAGATTTGAGGTAATACCTATGATTTGTGTAGAATGAATTATGAATTAACTGAGCAGGGAGTGTGGTACTGTGATAAAGCAATTTGAGTAGAGAATGTGGTATGGGAAATACACTAAGTGGCTTCTATCAGGAGACAAGAGAGCTTACATTAAAATGTTGGAAGAGATTGGTGCATTGTAGGTATGATAGGGAGTTTGGAATGGGAGTTATAGGTACTGTAATCAGTCAAGAGGTTGGCTAGGAAATCTAGAATGAGAGTGGGGTTAACCAAGATTGTAT
>Ga0214543_1011147_pt1 | contig 12815 bp, 8 predicted proteins | sample CNSS2metaG_FD_160094 | JGI IMG/M metagenome (GOLD analysis project Ga0214543, IMG submission 160094) | Root nodule microbial communities from cowpea collected in UCLA plant growth center, Los Angeles, California, USA - CNSS2 | ecosystem: Host-associated > Plants > Roots > Nodule | place: USA...
ATAAAATACTTTTTATTTTATTTTATTTTTTTTTATATATATATATATATATATATATATATATATATATATATATATATATATATATATATATATATATATATATTTAAAATTCTCAACGGACGGGATACCTTCTTACTGGTTCATAAGCTAATTTCGAATTTAATGTCATCTAAAATCAGGTTAAAATGGATCATACAGAGATAGAACCTTCAAAATCATCCAGTCTTGGTATTTCTGGGGAAACATATGAAGCCCCATATGCTCGAGTTTCTTCCATGGAGGATCCTAGCACTAGAAATAGTGAGTATGGTAAAGCAGCACCCACAAGTTCAGAGACTGCAGCAATCGGTGTGGATACTGTTAAAGCACACGTGTCTAACATTGGGAACTCAACACTTGAGAAGATTCCTGAAGCAGTTGAGAAGCCTCAGGTGAAGGAGTCATCGTCCAAAGGGTTTAGACGGCTGCTAATGTTTGGAAAAAAGAGTCATAGGTCAGCTGCTGAACGCAGCACAGAATCAGATAATGTCAGCATAGATGGTTCTGAGGCGGATGAGATTGGAAATAATGGTTCCCCTAATGAAGGTAATTTTCTCGTCATATACTCCCTTATTCTTTATTAGCCATTTAAAGGATATACATAAAAAGGAACAGTGTTTGAGCTTTGTGGAACAGAACTAAACTATGGTTTAGAATAGTCAAGCAAGATTATGTCATTTCAGTGTATTCTTCGACTAATTAATTATTCAGTTAAAGTTTCCTCGGACACTGCATAATGAACTTCTGTCGACTTCAGTTACCTGTAACAAAAGAATTAAATTGATTTCTCTGAAACTTTAAGGTATGCTTATCATTGTTCACTTAAACAACCTGGATCCTGGATCCTAAAGTTCAGGAATGACATTGTTTTCACTAGAACTTCAAATTCAAAGTGTACATTAGAGTTCATACAGTAAAATTAACATGTATAATTGATTAAAAGATGCCAGTAGTCTACACCATTCAATGATTTACTGGTAACTTTAGACAACTGAGACTGATTTGGCAAAAGTGTATTTCGCTATACTACGTAAGCAATGCTTGAGAACAAAGATCTTATTAGACTTATCATGTACACTTATGTTCATTTTCATACTTCCTTTATGTAACTAGCGTCTGAAGAAGTTCACCAAATTCAACTTTATTTGAAATATATGTACCTAAACTGACCACCATATTTCATTTTATTCTTCAGTTCATACTTTAAAGAACTTGATCTCTCAGGATGAAACACCCACAGCCAGCACAACTCAACAAAAGTGTAAGCCTCACTTCATCCTAATTTTTCTTTAGTGGACTTGAATCTACTATTTCCTTAATCAGATTGTGCCCTCCTTTTTTCCTAATTCATCTACATCCTTTTTTCTGACTGTGGACTTGGCAAACACATTGTTGTGCAGCTTCGCGTTCCTTTTCTTTGTTATCCCCATTTAGAAGCAAGAACAGCGAAAAAAAGATAATGATGGCTTAATAGAGTGGGTGCTGTTAGAAAGATTGATGCAGTGACAAGCTAGATCCTTTACTTGATTCTTTTTATTTTTTCCAAGTCTAGCTAGAAAAGAAGACTGGGTAATATTGCTATGAAATTGGTTGTTGTATATTTGTGTTTTGCTGTGCATATGCCCAAGTAATTTGTATATTTTATTCCAACCTGATTTCATTTCACATTATAGATATTTCTGGATTAACGAGGGTGTTTTCTCTACTGAATTACTTATCTGAGAAAAATATATCTTACAAGATTGTGATTTTGTATAAATCTGAATTAATAGTGTTAGATGGTGCTCAAAAAATACATTAAAGGAACTTTTTTTAATTACTAACACTAATATGATTTAAAGTTTCTTACCTTCAATGGCCTGTATTACAATTTTTTTTTAAGTCGTTTTAACTAGCAGTATTTAGTTCACAAGAAAAACTAGAGTGTTCAATTTTAAAATCTCACCAATCATTAATTTTTTATTATAATTTTCTTATGATAAAATTATTAAGTGCAAAAATTAAGATTTCATTCTGGTTTGACAAAAAATTAAGCTTGAGATTCTAGTCCACAAAAATTTGTGGGAGTTATTGTCGTATGAATTAAGCTTGAGACTTTGGAAATATTTAATATTTTTTTATTTTATAAGGGTCGAGATATTCTTACAAGATTTTTACTTTTCATCGATCTGTGTGTTCGAGATGTTGGGTCGTATGGTACAATTTTTTTCCTTAAAAACCAAGATTGTATCTTTCTGTTTTATCTAAATAACATTTAAAAATTTGAAACATAACACAATTTCCTAAAGTCTAATTCAAATTTCCATAAGAACATATTTTCAACAAAAATCGATTTAGTGAAAGGTAATTATAATAATCACCAGACCAATTGTTAATTATTATGGAGGGGTCAAATGTAGTATTTTAAATATATGGAGGCAAAACATTTTGTTGGTTTAACCATGTCAGGAGGATTAGCGAGAAAGAAACAAAGTAAAAAGAGAGGTAATAAGTTTGTATTATTGAAGCGCAAATTATGTGTGTATCTGTAAATAAAATACTCCTATAAATTCGTTTACACCAGAGAAATGGACACCGAAGACTATTGTTGAAAGTGAATTCACTCATTGTTGGCTGCATTTAACTCTTTGCAAAGTTTTAAATGAAGTGTGTGTGTGTGTGTTTACATATAGTGGTCTCAAAGGAAGATATCATGTAATATATACTACAGCCGCTTCTTCTAAGTATTCATGGTGATGGTGTCATGAATTTTCTGCTTTTTCATTCACACAATCATTGAATACCTACCATAGTTATCTTTGGTCCTATTCTAGTTGTAGACATTCAAAGGGTCGTTTAGAAATATACAAGCAACAACTGTTTTTACTATTGAGAAAAAGGAATTTTTATCTGTTAACCTTAATTTAACTGTATACAATCTCCTGTATAAACCTAAGCAATGGAGTGGGGGAGGAAAGGTTTTGATCTTGTATCCATTCAAAATATTCCATGAGAACTATTTTCTGTTCTAAAAGAGAAGTAAAATGAGATGTGTAATGATGAAACTGGACCATGAAATGTGTGATGGCTAGTACCAATACTTTTGGCGCATGCTTTAAGGAAAAATCTTTTTCAGGGCTGAATGGTAAGGTGTCACTCAAAACGAATGATTAAGCATGAGATGTTGCTTTTGGTCATCCTAATTAAAGCTTCCTTTGCCAAGCATTCAGCTGCTTCTTGAGGATCCTCTATGTGACTGATCAGATTCACAGCCTCTTGGTTTTTCATCACCTACACATATATGCAGATTCACTTCCAATTACTTTCTTTTGCTTATTCCCAAGAAATGGTTGCAATTAAGTGTTGATTACTATAATATGTAATGATGGTTTATATTGAAGCTTACCTCCCATATGCCATTGCTTGCTAATATCAAAAATTCAGTACCAGAATCAAGCACTTCACTTCTAACCACAAAATCGGAACCTCTATAATGTTTTGCACCTGCTGCATTTCCTGATCCACGTCCTAGCATGAATCCTTTGTGAAAACACATGTATAGTATATATATTATGAGATGTGTGAATCAAAAAGATGTGCCATTAACTGATATACAAAAACAAACTGTGATAACATATATCAGTTAAAGGCCATTCTAATATAACATCTTCTGAGTAGGAATTATGGGTTCTCATGGTAGCATGTATGACAGAAGCTATATGAACTTTTAGAAACATTGTAACAGAAAATGAGTATGTAGTTGCCTACTTTCAGCATTGTTTTTATAATGGCATTCTCATAATGACAGATTTTTTGTAGTGTATAATATACCTGCAAAGAGTCGGCGAGACCAGTGCATTTTTTCTAATCTTCGGTATGTACCAGTTGTCTGATGAGCTATTCCATCTCTGCACACAACAGTTCTGTAATCCCCCATGTTGGCTACTACAAGTTTTTCTCCATTGATCAGTATAACAGATGCTGAACCCATTCTGCATGTCTCCTCTAATTTGTGTTCCTCTCTGATCTTTGCTCTTACTCCAAGGTAAGCTCTCTTCAGAGCTTCCTTACTTTTACTGCTTAAACGACTCTGACATGTAAATACAAAAGATTAAGTACAGAAGAAACCAGAAGGAGAGAAAAACAAGGAATTTATGAACAGAGCCGCTCAATCTTGACCTATCTTTGACAAGACATGTCATGATTATGTGACGAAATTAAAGGAAAACTTTTCATAAACCATTATAGAGAATGTTTCAAGACAAAATAACCAACATTTAGATCAACTGGTATAGCAGAAGCCTTTTTAAAAGGCATTAAAAGTACTTTTACTAAAATGCACAAACTTGGTGCAACAAAGTAAATAGCACATATGTATGAGAAATCAAGTGATAGATAACCTCTTGAAGCTTCTTGTCAAAGAAATGAGACTGCATGTACTTGCTAACCCTATCTCCAATAAGTGCATCAAAGATTCCAAAATACCACAACTCTGTTTGATTCATTTCCTCTCTCTGTGCCACAACTGAATCAAAGTCTGAGTTATCAGAATCATCTCTGCTCATATCATGTTCCACCACATGATAACCATATGTCATTGGCATCATCCATGAGGGCTTCTTTGCCACCTTGTGCTTTCTTTTTCTGCCTCCACGTCCAAGCAGAAACCGTTTCAGCCGAAACGCCTGCTCAAATGAGTACATAAATTAGCTCTTGCTGTAAATCATCAATTCTTGCAACGATTCAGCATTTAGCAACATCAATGAAAAACAAAAAATACAAAAAAGGGTCAATACCCTAAGTTAATTCGCATTAATATGCTTCTCATGGATTCTATAGCAACTTGATTTAACAGGAACAGGATTGGCTTACCTTGAATTTGAGATTAAGATAGAATCCCATGTTTTTCTCTATTCCTTCATCAGACTTTTACAAAAATCTGAGCTCATGCAAATGGCGATCAGAAAAGTTAGCAAATCAAATTTTCTAGATAGAAAATAAGATGAACCGTAACGTTAATATAATGGAGAAGTAACAAATGGGGTTGACAATTTCTTCTCTCTCTAGCACTGATCACAAAGTCCTTCCAATGGGTTGATAATTCGTACACAACAGCAAAGTCCACTAAATTGGAATTCAATCATGCATTAGGCCTAGCAATTAAAACTTAGAAATTTGGAATTTTCTCTTTGACCACTTTCTTGGTTCAAACCTTGAGCCAGAATCTAGAAGAAGATTGCCAAGAAAAAGAAAAGGTAAAGAAAAAAAAAAAAAAAAACTTGAACTCAAAGATACCCCTACCGTTTAGTGAACCGTAAGGTCTTGAGTCAGGAACCGTAGAGCTGCTTAAATGAGAAAATTAATTAGCTTTAATTGTAATTTAGGAGGAAAGTTTGAAAAAGACTTAAGTCAAGGGTGTTAAGCTTTATTTCTTAGTTAAGAAAATTGAAATTTAAATATTCTAATTAATGGGTAACATGTCGAATCTTCCATTCAGTGACCACTCAGAATTTTCTGAGATTTGTTGTTCAGTTTTCCGCGTTGGAAATGTGTAACAGTAGGAAGCATTAACTATAGAAAGGTCGGTTGACTTTCTAACAACTCATAAAGAAATAAATATTTTATCCCGCAGATTCATAATAAATAAATAACATTTTAATTAAATAAATTGTATTCTGATTGATACTGTAAATATTTTAAAAAACAAAACAGATTTTGAACTTTGTACCTATACTTATCTTTAAACAACCATTATTTTGAATTTAATAATTATTTTTTTAATATCTAAAGAGGATTCGTTTTGTTGAGGTATTCATATTTTTTCTTTCAGTTTTACTAACCGTTATTTTAAATTAAAATAATTATATTTTTATTTTTTAAATACCCGTTTATTCAAATTTAATTATTTTATAAGTTAAAATAATTATTTTATCATTTTATGTTTTAATAATTAATTTTTTAAATTTAATAAAATACTATTTAACAAAATAATACAAATTATTTATTTTTATAATTATTGTTAATGAAATTATTTTATTGTTTAATAAATTTTTGATGTGATAAAAGAAAATAGATATACATGTGGTGATATGTTTCCACTAATAATAAATGTGAAACCCCTTAAAATCTAAAATTTACCTTCTCACTCTCAAAACCATCAGAAAACATCACTCTCATTCTTCATCTCTGCTTCCAAGTTCTTCTTCTGTTTTCCACCAATTACTCAGCTCCCTCATCTTTTCCTTTAACCTTGTGATCAGATTCTGGAGGACCAGAATCAGCTGGACCCTCTGGTGTATCAACCCTCAGCTCCCACCCTCCTCGGTAGGTCCCAATTCTCCATTTTTGGTTCAATTTCCACTAGAGTTCCTCTGCTCATTTCTGAATTCAAAATTTATTTTAAGCTTCCATCTTTTCTATGTCTTGCTACTGAATCTCTAGGTTAAATTGAGATCTCTGCCTACCTTGGTGCCTTTTTCAAACTCCACCAAACTCAATCTTAGCAAAAGAGGTAAGGGAAGCTAACTTTGATCAATTTTCGAGTAATTAGGCTTCTTGTGTGTTTGGATGAGGCTATTCTTGGTTCAATTCTCCTTTATGAACTGTATTGGTGTGCAATTGGATTGTGGATTGGATTTCGTAACCTTGCATGTGAAGAACAGTGCAGAAAACCTGATAATTTCGCCTAGGCGAGTGGCTCTCGCCTAAGCGAAAGTATCAGGTAGATGCCTCTGGATGTTGCGCGAGATCTCGCTTGGGCGAGTTGAGGTCGCCTGAGCGAGACATCTTCTCGCCTAGGCGAGCCAGCCTGGCCTGAGCGAGAGCTCGCTCTGTCATTTGAGTTGTTCACTGTAACGGGTCTCGCCCAGGCGAGGGTAGTTCGCCTAAGCGAGACTACTTCCTAGCCTAGGCGAGATTCGCTAGCTTAGGCGAATTCCACTGCAGGGTTAGATTTCCTTATCTGTTTTGAATGAATGATGGTTATATTAATGTAAAAGGAGTGACGTTTGCTTTTAGTATGTGAAATGATGATGAAATGTAGTATATCTATTTATATATTGGTATGAGGAAAGTTGATGAAATGTGAATTGTGAAGAGATGAGATAAGCTAGGATTTCATGGGAATTCCTAGAAAAAGTACATAGTGTGTGTAAACATTTAAGGACTCAGTTTTGGTTAGCATCCTGACGCTCCAATAATCCATTGAGACTCATGTAGAGTGTGATGGGTTATGTCGTGAGGAGTAGCAGGAGGTCCTAGTCTATGGACCCGATCAGTCATAGACGCGAAGGGGACTTACCTTGGGAGTGGTTGGGTGATAACCCCTTGAGCCTAAACTCTGCAGAGTTTAGGAACCTTCACAGGTGCAAGCTACCAAGAGCTCCAATTTGTTTACATAATCCGGATATTGAGTTAGAGTCGGATACTTGTGTGTTTTGAAATAATGTTTTCTTTCAATCTATGATGGATGTAAAATTGTTTGTAATTACATTTATGAAAATTCACTTCTTACTATACGAATTGCTAGCTTACCCTTCTTATTTGTTATGTTTGCTCTTGAATCTCTTCTTTTGCTATGATCACTTACCGTTTGGTGTGAACAGAGAAGAATTTAGGTGAAGGAACTCCTCCTTTGGACTGGACCTGATCTGTGATTTCTGATGTTTCCTTTACTTTTTAATCTGTGTTGTTAGAGAAAGCATTTTGGAATGTATAACGTTTATTCTCTTTAAAGTGTATTTTAGAGGATAGTACAATAGTTAGAACAGGTTCTTTTGGGATGACTGTACCATACTCCTGAGTGACTTTTCTGACTATCTGCTTACTTTATCATAATATGATATTTTGTTTAGTAGTTTACAAACTATTAAATGGGATGTTACATTTTTGGTATCAGAGCAGTGGTTCCTTTAGGATCTGTAGGTGTGAGCTTGCTTAGTTTCTGTTGTGTGTTTCTCAGTGTTATGTCTTGGTTGTGGTATCCATTAGAAAGACTAATGATTCCATCTTTGTGTGGTCAGAGAGAGAACTATGGCACCTAGACCTCCTCCCCCTCCTATTCTGAATCCTGATAATCCTCACTTGGTGGGAGCGATCGAGGCTATGATCGCAGTCATGCAGCAACAAAACGCCAATATGATGAATCAACAGAATCTAGCCTTGCAACAAATGGAGTCTGCTAGGCTAGCAGCAGAGGCAACACAACAGAGACATTTAGAGGCTTTACATCAATTAGGGGAAAATTGTTCAGCAGCCGGCTCCTCTCAAGCTCCACCACCACGGGTACAAGAATGGAGTCTGGAGGATTTCTTACAGCATCATCCATCCCGCTTCGATGGCAAGACTAGCCCGGATGAAGCCGACCAGTGGATGCGAGACATGGAACGAATTTATGATGCTAAGCGGTGTCCTACAGAAAACAGATTGGCGTACACTAAGTACCTTCTTGCTGGAGAAGCCGTTCATTGGTGGTCTAGCATGAAGATGATGTTGGAGGATAGTCGGGAACCCATCTCTTGGGAATTGTTTAAGAAGAAATTCTATGCTGAATATTTCCCAGATAGTGTGAGGTATGCCAAGGAGGTTGAGTTTCTACAACTGATGCAAGGGAACATGTCGGTATCTGAATATGCTGAGAAATTTAAACATCTAGGCAGATTTCATACCTTGAAGATGGCTGAAGACTGGCAATGTAGGAAGTTTGAAAATGGGTTGAGGGGAGATCTCAAGCTCATGGTGGCCCCATTCTCGATCAAAGAATTTCCGGCCTTGGTGGAGAAGGCACGAGTGATGGAGAAGCTTAAGGCTGAGGTTGAAGCACAACAGCGACCCCAACAGAAGGTGGGAGGATCATCAGTGTCCACGAGCAGACATAAGGACAGGGGGAAACCATACTCCAGGCCTCAGCCTCAGTGGCCTAGGAGGCCTACTCATCAGCCTCAGCAGTTTCAGCCCCATAGAGCACAGTGCTTTGTTTGTGGAGGGCCCCATATGAAGAATGCTTGCCCTCGGATCTCTAACAGGAGGACGTGTCACGGTTGTGGCAAGGAGGGTCATTTCATCAAGGATTGTCCTACCAACAGGAATGCATCGTCGAGACCTTCAACACAGTTTCAGCCGCAGCAGTCCAGGGGAGGTGTGAGACCTCAGGCAACCGGTCGGGTATATGCTATGACGAGTTCAGAGGCGGTCAGATCAGGTAACCTTATCATTGGATCATGTATGATTGCTGGTAGGAGTTTATGTGTTCTGTATGATTCAGGAGCTTCGCACTCCTTCGTGTCGGAGTCCAAAGTGCTTGAGTTGGGTCTTCCGGTGAGGGAGCTCCAGTTTGACCTGGTAGTATCCACGCCTGCTTCTGGGATAGTCAGGACCTCGACATTGTGCACGAGGTGTTTGATAGAGGTTGAGGGGCGCAAATACAGAGTGAATCTTATTTGTTTACCTCTGGAAGGGCTAAATGTAATCTTAGGAATGGATTGGTTGTCCACTAATCATATTCTTATTGATTGCAACGAGAAGAGGGTGGTGTTTCCTAGCTTGGAAGATGAAGATCAGTTGATATCCTCGCACCAGGTGGACCAGGCAATCAAGGAAGGATCTCAATGCTTCTTAATTCTGACTCACTTGTCCGTTGAAGGGGAAGGCGGGGGTGTTGAGACACTTGTGGTGAGGGACTTCCCAGACGTGTTCCCTGAAGATGTACCCGATTTACCCCCTCCTAGAGAAATAGAATTCTCTATTGATCTTGTGCCAGGAGCAGGTCCAGTATCAATGGCACCCTACAGGATGGCTCCGGCTGAGCTTGAAGAATTAAAGAAACAAATTGAAGGGCTGCTTGAGAAACAGTTTATTAGACCGAGTGTATCACCTTGGGGAGCACCAGTGTTGCTAGTTAAGAAGAAAGACGGCAGTTCTAGGCTATGTGTGGACTACAGGCAGCTAAATAAGTTAACCATCAAGAATAAGTACCCTCTGCCAAGAATAGACGATTTGATGGATCAATTACATGGAGCCACAATGTTTTCTAAGATCGATCTAAGATCGGGATACCATCAAATTCGGGTCAAGTCAGATGATATACAGAAAACAACTTTCAGGTCCAGGTATGGGCATTACGAGTACGTGGTAATGCCTTTCGGAGTGATTAATGCCCCTGCTATGTTCATGGACTATATGAACAGAATCTTCAGACCATTCTTAGACAAGTTTGTGGTGATTTTTATTGACGACATCTTGATATACTCTCAGAGTTATGAGGAACATGCTGAACACTTGAGAACAGTTTTGAACATCTTGAGAGAAAAACAGTTGTATGCGAAACTGTCAAAATGTGAGTTTTGGATGTCTACGGTTCAATTCCTGGGGCATATGATATCAGCTCAGGGCATATCTGTAGATCCATCCAAGGTGGAAGCGGTATTAAAGTGGGAACGTCCTAAGTCAGTGACAGAAATAAGAAGCTTTGTGGGGCTAGCGGGCTACTACAGGAGATTCATTGAGGGATTCTCCAAAATGGTAGCACCTTTGACGCAGTTGACTAGGAAAGATCAGCCTTTCGCTTGGACTGACCGTTGTGAGGAAAGCTTTCTTGAATTGAAGAAAAAATTGACGAGTGCACCTGTGCTAGTGATTCCAGATACTAGTAAACCATTTGAAGTGTTTTGCGATGCTTCCCATCAGGGGTTAGGATGTGTTTTGATGCAAAGTAGGAGGGTGGTTGCCTATGCCTCGAGACAGTTAAAGAATCATGAAAAGAACTATCCCACTCATGATTTGGAGTTGGCAGCCGTAGTTTTTGCCTTAAAAATCTGGAGACATTATCTGTATGGCGCACAGTTTCGGGTTTTCAGCGACCACAAGAGCCTGAGATACCTGTTTGACCAGAAAGAGTTGAACATGAGGCAGAGACGATGGATGGAATTTCTTAAGGACTTTGACTTTGAGTTACTATACCACCCGGGGAAGGCAAATGTAGTGGCCGACGCTTTGAGCAGAAAAACAGTTCATGCAGCTCATATGATGGTTAGGGAGATGGGCTTAGTAGAACAGTTCAGGGATATGCGATTACAGATTGTCCTAGGGGAGGGAGTCATTAGATGCAATCATCTAACTGTATCTAACGATTTCCTTGTTCTGATCAAAGAGAGGCAACTATCTGACCCTAAGCTACAGAAGACCGTGGGACTACTTGGCACCGAAAAGGCCAAGGACTTCACAGTGGGAGTTGACGGGGTGTTGAGGTTTAGAGGCAGAGTTTGCATACCTGAAGACTTAGAGGTGAAGGGTATGATTCTTGAAGAAGGCCATAAAAGTCGTTTTAATATGCACCCGGGCATGACCAAAATGTACCATGATTTGAAAGAGTCTTTCTGGTGGTCGGGTATGAAGCAAGATGTTGCTCATTTCGTGTCGTCCTGCTTGACCTGTCAGAAGGTCAAAGCAGAGCACCAGAGACCTGGAGGGATGTTGCAACAGTTGGAAATACCAGAGTGGAAGTGGGATAGTATTTCCATGGATTTTGTTACCCATTTGCCTCGGACTATGAAGAATCATGATGCCATTTGGGTTATAGTGGATCGCCTGACTAAAAGCGCCCATTTCTTAGCTATCAATCTGAGGATGTCCATGACAAAGCTGGCCCAACTATATATCCACGAGATAGTGAGATTACATGGAGTACCATCTAGCATAGTCTCGGATCGAGACCCACGGTTCACCTCCCGCTTCTGGCAGACCTTGCAGAGTGCCTTGGGCAGTAGATTGGCCATGAGTTCCGCCTATCACCCCAGACAGACGGTCAGTCCGAGAGAACGATCCAGTCTCTCGAAGACCTTCTACGGACTTGTGCAATAGATCATCTGGGCACCTGGGATGACGTTTTGCCTTTGGTTGAATTCACCTATAACAACAGCTTCCATGCAAGCATCGGCATGGCACCTTATGAGGCTCTCTATGGCAGGAAGTGCAGAACCCCTTTGTGCTGGTTCCAAGATGGGGAGTCGGTAGTAGTGGGTCCAGAATTGTTAAGACAGACTACCGAGAAGATTAAACTAATACAAGAAAGAATGAAGGCCTCTCAGAGCAGACAGAAATCCTATGCTGATCAGAGGAGGAGACCTTTGGAGTTTACAGTCGGAGACCATGTATTCTTGAGAGTATCCCCGACTACCGGTGTAGGGAGGGCCATCCGCTCGAGAAAACTGTCTCCTAAGTTCATTGGTCCATATCAGATTTTGAGGAAGATAGGACCAGTGGCATATGAGGTCGCTCTGCCTCCTCAGTTGGCTAACCTTCACTCTGTGTTTCACGTCTCACAACTCAGGAAGTACGTGCCTGACCCCTCCCATGTACTAGAAGCAGAAGATTTGCAGATTAGAGGAGATCTTTCAGTAGAGGTTCATCCAGTGGGTCTCGGTGATTTTTAGACAAGACAACTAAAAGGAAAGGTCATCAGAGTAGTCCAAGTCATATGGGACCAACGGACGGGCGATTCCACTTGGGAATTAGAAGAGGATGTGAGAAGGTCATATCCTCACATGTTTGCAGGTAAGCCTTAATTTTCGGGACGAAAATTTTTAATGATGAGGAGAATGTGAAACCCCTTAAAATCTAAAATTTACCTTCTCACTCTCAAAACCATCAGAAAACATCACTCTCATTCTTTATCTCTGCTTCCAAGTTCTTCTTCTGTTTTCCACCAATTACTCAGCTCCCTCATCTTTTCCTTTAACCTTGTGATCAGATTCTGGAGGACCAGAATCAGCTGGACCCTCTGGTGTATCAACCCTCAG
>Ga0214543_1011148_pt1 | contig 12814 bp, 10 predicted proteins | sample CNSS2metaG_FD_160094 | JGI IMG/M metagenome (GOLD analysis project Ga0214543, IMG submission 160094) | Root nodule microbial communities from cowpea collected in UCLA plant growth center, Los Angeles, California, USA - CNSS2 | ecosystem: Host-associated > Plants > Roots > Nodule | place: USA...
AAAAAAGGACCCAATTGAACAAAATTGACAAAAATTGGGACCTATTTGAACACAAAACCAAAATTAGGACTTATTTGAAAAAACTTGACGAAAATTGGGACCAAAAAGGTATTTTAACCAATAATATATTACCAAATTTTGCATTATATGAAACGTAGAGCAAGAAAAATTAAAAGTTAATCAACTCGTTGTTAATACCAATTGATAAATAAAATTGGTAATTTATATAACTATTATTACGTAAAAATCCATCCAAGTTCATAGAATATAAGTATTGCAGTTCGCAATATTATTTACTAAAAAAAATTAAATTAATTTAATAATGTGTACTATGAAAATTAATAATTGAATGTCTACGTTTAAGATTGAGTATAATGTTATACTATTATAAAAACGATAATAATTTAAAGATAATAATATTTGTTAAAATTATTATACAAAACTCAATTGAAAAACTATTTGGAAAGGTCATTATTTCATGTAGTTAATATAGGTTAGGATAGTCATAATTACAATACCTTTTTGATATATGAAAATTCGTGGGTTTGCACCAAACATACATTACCAACGTTGCACCCCCATAGAAAAAGAACCACCATAGTATGCAAACGCACCACACCAAGGAAACTAAACAATGCACCACACAATCCACACACAACAATCAATAAAGATAAAAGGAACAAGGTCTAGCTTCCAAAAACAACCACATGAATGACACTAAAAGATTTAAGCATACCCTCCAAAGTCTCGTCCACCCAAAATAAAAGATAAAAGAAGAGAAACAATGTCAACTTCAACATCGTGGTATACACATATGTCAAAGAAGAACAATAAGAATCATGCATCAAAACACAAAAGAGAAAAGGAATATACAAGTTCAACTTCCCCTACCTAGAAATCCCGCTAAAATTACTCCAATATCGTTCTTATTCGCTCCAATGTTGATGCCCCCTCTTGAGACCAACCGTCTAACACTCAACCCACTCACTCTTTAGGGTTCTAAATTTCCTTGGTTGGCAGTCACACAAACTCTCCTATTCTCTCCATTTTTCTAGCTCTAAAAACTAATTAAAATATATTAAAACGAAATTAGGTTTGAATCAAGCATCCAGGTTTGTAGTACTTACTTCCAACTCTTCACCTACCGAGGTTGTTCCCAAGGCATAAAAAATAAAGTATTATGATTTTATTCTAGCCGAGGTTTGAACACACAACCTCCCAATTACCAAGTACATGCACAACCATTAAGCCAATTCATGTTTCTTGGTAATTCATACTTATCTATTATTTTATCTTACTACTATAGTCTCGAGCATGCATACAAAACAATAAAATAATTAAATTAACAAACAATTGACATACACAGGACCCAAACCCAAATCTTCTCAACATAACCAAGTAGTCTCAACCACTTTAGCTAATACTTTTCCACATCATAACTCCAAGTATTAAATATCATAAATATTCCTACTACTCGCATTTATTAAATATTTATTTATTTAATTATTTAAATTCCTCGGGTCTTACAGGCCGGTCATGCCTGTCAAGTTCATCAACCTAGCTCAACCCAACTCGTCTAGGTCGTTGACCCAATTTGGCCCTACTAGGTCGGCAGGCTTGTCCGACCCATCAGGGTTGTCAGGCACATTTGTGTCATCCAGCACACCCGACAAGTCTGTGTTGATGGGCCGACCCAACCTGGCAAGGTCGTCAGGCCGGTCGGTATCGCCTAGGTCGTTGTACCGATCAAGCTCGTCTAGGTCATCAGGCTGGTCGGTCCTAACTTGGTCATCAGCTTAGTCAAGCTTGCCGAGTCAACGAGTCGGTCGGGTTATTGAGCCTACTTGACACGTCTGGGTTGTTAGGGTCATCGAACCCACCTGACCCGTTGATGTCGTCGGGCCAGCCTGGTCCGTTTGGGTCATTGGGCCAACTCGACACATCTTGATCATCGGGCCCACCCAGGCAATGTGGGTTGTCGGGCTTGATCGACCTATTTGAGTTGTCAGTCCCACTTGACCCGTATGTGTCATCAGGTCACCCTAGTCCGTTTGGGTCGTCGGGCCCGCCCGACCCGTCTTAGTTGTTTGACTTGCTCGACTTGTTTGTGTCGTTAGGTCGATCTAATCCATTTGGATCGTCTGGCCAACTCAGCCTGTCATGGTTGTTGAGTTTGCCGGGTTCGTTTGGGGTTGAGTTCAAAGTGTGACATTGAGTGAGAAGAATTTCAAATTCCACTTTTTTTAGGGTATTTGAATTTTTTCTAATCTAGCTAATTTAAATACTTCCAAAAAATGCATGCATTTTAAATGTTTTTTAATTTCTATATCCAAACAAAGCATTTTATTACAAAGAATTTCAAATTCTCCAAATAAATGAATCACCCTCTTGAATTGTCTTATCCAAACACACCATAAGAGTGATGGTGGAGAGATTGGAGGATTTGGAGAAGAAGAGGAGAAGGCGAGAAGAAAAGAAAGATAAAAGATCCAAAAAAGTATAAAAAATAGTATATTAACATGTTTCCGCTACAGATAGCCAACTCGACACTCTCTTAATGGTGTTTATACAAATTTAATGAAAATGACAAAATTCAATAGATTTAACATAAAATGGGATTTGATTTAACCAAAAATAAAAATTGTGACCAAAACAAATGAAAAACTAAAATGTAAGGGATTTTGTGCTTCAAACCTTCCTCTCTCTTATTGTTCATGTCTTGACCAAATTATTTTAGCTTGGAATGAGTCCAAATATGGTGTCACTATGACTGGAAGTTCCTGCATACATGAAGATCTAACAACTCCTTAATCTATGAAAGATAAGGCTTCTTCCACAGAAAAATGCAATCCCTCTTCGCACTTCTTGGCCTTTTCACGTGTCGTTTGTAGAATGTTGGGATCATTTTGTTTTTCCTTCGTAGATTTCAATCATGGGATATTGTGGTTTTTGAACCCACCTCCTCCCTATAAATAGATTATTCTTCCTCCTTCGAAAACACATACCTCTCACTCACATCTCATTTACTCTTTTCTCTCTTTTCTTCTTCTTTTATTATCCAAAGTTTATTACTCTTAAAGAATTTATCTTTTTAGTTTCTCGATTTCTTGAAAATATTCGAGATGTTCTTGTTGTATGCTAGTTGACTTATGCAACACACTACAAACAAGTCTTAAAGGATAGTGAATATAAATGCCCCATAAAGTTCATATAGTTCGTGCTTTCATCAACATTTATAATAATCTAAGAAAAAAGACCCATAACCCAATGCCTCGAGGTTTTAGGTTAAGAGTAGTGTCAGTCCCTTATGTGGGTTGAGCTCATGTCACAAATATGTAATTTCTTCCCAATGAACCCCCTCGGAAAAAAAAACCTTCAATATAAATCACCACAGCAACAGTACAATCGCTTGTTTCTAACTCTAGTCTTGTTATAAAACAATAATACTACAAACCATACTCATATATTTAGGAAGAGAAACAAAAGCATAAATTCTTTCTAAAACATAATTATCCCTCTTATCTAACTTTAAACTCCTATTTACAACTTGATGTGACCCCATTAAGGCTCATAGCTTGGGCCATTGGCAAGGCCCATTTCTTTTAATTTTCTTTTATTTTTAATTAAATAAAAGTTATTCTAATTGGGTTTGTTTTGCTAAAAGCAGCCCATTATCCAAGCTGTCAATTGACATTGGGCCTGAGGCCTAATTCTTCTCCACACCAACCCATCAGCCCGTTCTAGCACACCAATCAAACTACAGCAGCCTACAACACGTGCCAATTTAATTATGTCTATGATTGGCGTTTTTATGCTGAAACAATCTATTAGCGTGCCTACTTAGGCATGCATCAATTTGCAATTCACATGTGGCCTAATTCACTCCTGCATGGTCTGTTATTCCATTCGCACACCTTCATGCTTCTGCAAGTGACAGCCAACGTTGTCCATTTGATTTCAGCATGGGCCGAGGTTCCTGATACAAGATCCCAATTGAATCACTCTAAGTCTTGTACGTGGTTATTCTACAGAGTGAACCCAACACCCACTTCCTCTTTCTCTTGGAACGTTGCTAGGGTTGCATCCCTCTTCGTGCCTCTTAGAACTAGGGTTCCCTTACACCCATCACAACTGTTTTCCTCACGCTTTTCACACCTCACATTAGGGTTATGGTTCTATGATGCCATCCATACCAAACCTTACCTGATTTTCGTTTTCTCTCTCGTGCCATTAGGATTTATGTTAGACGACATCCCCTCTCTCCCGCTTTCTTTCCGGTTGCCTTCCCCATCTATAAAAGGCAAGCCACTCTGTTGTAAACTTAGCTTTGATGAATATAGTGTGGTTTTTACCCTCTTTAGAGCTCACCTTTCCTAGTAGAGGTTTTACCTCTTAGGGTTCCGAAAATAGTGAGAGTCCGAGTAAGAGTTCCCCACTAGAACTCAATCGAGTCTTTTGCTGCGTCTTTTGGTCGATTTCCACCGAATAAATCGACGCTTGGAGGCCGCTCAAGTGATTCGCCGTTGATTGTAGTAAGATTCCACCGAATCTACGTGATGCCGACCTCATCACAACTTTAGAAATCTCCATTCCTCCTTGGAGCTTTATTGGATGCTTGAACAAGCATCTTACATGAGTGCATAGTTCAACCAACATTTAAGTGATTGTTTACTCACTTGAGCAACATTTTTCTTCTCCCTTAAGATTATGCATATCACTTGTGTGTTGAATGGTTGTTTGAGTGATATTCTTTATTAGCTTAACAATTTTCTTCATAGCTTGAGTGATGACTCAAGCAAGGAGTTTTTACCATATTTTGAACAAGATTTGACTCCTTGCTTAAGCATCTCTTTGACCGCTCTAGTGTTGAGCTTGTTGTGTTTACAACTAACATTCCTTACTCAAGTTCCATTTGGATGCTTGAGTGACTAAGACCTTACAAAACAATAGGAATTTGTTGCTTGAGCTAAGTGAGAGTGCTCAAACAACACTTTTAAATGCTTTATCTTCTTTTCTCTAGTTTTCTACAAAAATATATTTAGAATACATAGTCACAATATATTGTTTAGGGTATTTTCAGATAAATAGTCTATTTTGTGCATACAATTGCCATGACTTTGTTAGGTAATTTTACTTATATTTGATACTTATCAAAATGTAAAAGTAAAGGATAAATTACTAAGGAATTACCAAGTATTTGCATATGGAATACAAGACATTAGAGATTTTGAAATAAGACTTTGCTTTTTTCATAGATAATGCATGCATGACATGTTCATCAAAGCATAATGCATAACACAACATGAGAATATCTACTATAAAGCAAAACTTTAATCAGGATAAAATCATATGTAATTACTTATAACACAATTAAGTATAAAATTACAACTCGAAAACCTAATCAAACATCGAGAAGAAATCATAGACTCAATCATCATCAAAGCCAAGTGGTCAAAGATACCAAATATCTTGAAACAAGCTTTATTTTTTATCACAATATATCAGAGTCATATTAAGGAGGATGTATTGACCGGTGAAAATTAGATTGTTATAAATAGACTGTATTAGACTCTCTTGGTCTATCAAATCATCCAATCCTTTAAAAACATCTCTTTTATATGCAGAAATTTCAATGTCATAATATTTTTTTGTCATAATGCAAACCATTATGTTTTGAAACAACCACAAATTGCCACATATTTTATTATTAGGTTCACCTATTTATATTAACTAAAGTTTGAAATGAATTTTACTTTTAACTGGGTCTAGAAAAAAAGTGTTAAACATATTCACTCAATGTTCGATGGAAATTGAAAGTTAACTCAAGTTCCCCAACTAAAATCCAAACACACCACGCCTGTCTTGTCTTTTGTCTATAGGTAAGATAGCCATAATCGTACAACGTAGGCCAAGTGGAAGGAAATAAAAGAAAATGATGTAAATGGGAGCGAGTTTTGGAAAAGGCTATTGATAAAGGCATAACTAAGTTTATTCATAGGGAAAAGTTTCCATATTTAGCGTGGGAAATATACCTTATTCCATTTCTGGAGCATATACCCGTGTACCGTGCAAGACCACAATACACCACTTGTCACTTATCTACTTTTAACCTATTACGTTTACGGATAAAACAACACTTTACACATAATCTAGGAAGTGGGTAACTCCATGTAATCAAATTGCTCTTCTTCCTTGTGTGCTGAAGCTTCAAGTTTTTTCTCCTGAGCAGGACCATAAGCCCAACAGATAGCGAGAAAGTAGAAGTAGTTAAGTATACCTAAACAAGTGAGCAGTGCATAATAGTAATTCAGATGACCCTTGTTAATGTTTGTTGAAAGCCAACTCTCATTCCCTCCTACACTAGTGACCTTGTCCACAATACTCACCAACAAATTTCCAAATATATCAACAGCAGCAAGCTGAAGAGTGAAAATGGCCATGGCAAAACTAGACATGGACTTGGGTATATAAGTGTAGAAAAACTCAATCTGACCAACTGGATTGAATCCCTCAGCAAATCCAAGCAAAACAAACTCAGGAACTAGCCATAAAACTGACATGTGAATTACAGCGTTAGGTTGCTCCTCAAACCCTTCTTCAATGGCAGCATTTCGTCTCATAGTTTCAACTAAAGCTGATGTTGCCTTACTTGCACATATGAACAACAATCCTATTCCTATTCGAGATCTACAGGTGAATCCTCTAGGCATGCCCGTGTATTTTGCAAGCAGAGGTACCATTACACGGTCGTAGGTGGGAATGATTATTGATACGGTGATTACCATGACAAGATTGAAGGATCCTGCAGGCATTTTGAAAGTGCCAAATAGTGTTCGGTCCATGGTATTTGCTTGGACAGTAGAGAATGTGGTTTGGGTGGCAACCATAAAGATGCCTGTAGACCACATAGGAAGAACTCTGAGCAAAGATTTCAGTGATTCCACCTGTCTTACTGTGCATTGGCTCCATGGATCTAAAACTGATTCATCAGGGTTTGACAGTGTCTCGGGATTTCTTATTATGCAAGCTTTGTTCAAACACCTACAGAAGTAGAATTTGTAAATAGGAAACTGAAAGATCCTTAATGAAGATTACAAATTACATTCAACAAAGTTAACATGTAGTTAGATGATGAGGGAAAGCACAAGTACCTAAGGCTATCAGTGGGGACCACCAGAGCTGAATCACATTCTTGATAATACTGATCAAAAGTATGAGGAAGGCAAAGTTTTCTGTTCTTTATGGCCACCACAACTACTTGAAGAAAACTAGTGAGTAAGCTATGACCGGGTTTTGCTTTGACATAGATGGGTGAACCAAGAAGGAAACTGAGAGCTGATATGAACATTAGCGCAGCAGGTACTCCAAACCCAATTTTCCATCCAAGATTTTCTTGAATGTACACAATTACGCTCAAAGAAATCACAGTTGATAACGCAACTGAGGTATAATACCAATTAAAGAAGCTATCCAAGAGCCTCCCGTTATTGGACTTTTCTCTAATTGTGAGTTGATCTGCTCCAAATGCTATGGAACAAGGTCGGATGCAACCAGCTCCAATGGAGATTAATCCCATGGAAATGAACAAAACTGCTAGTTGAATTGCGGTAGCAGAGCTGCAGTCCAGCATGAATGATTGACATGATGAAGTTCTTAGCTCTGGTATCATGGCAGTTAACCACAAAATGGTTAAACCCTGTGAGAGACAAAGAAATATTATCACAGCATCAAAGATTCATAAATGTCAAGTTCTTCTTAGGATATTTCATGTGGAAAACAAAGAAATAGCACTACTGAACACCCTTTGGCTGATTACTCTAGCCTCCACCAGCTTAAGCAATTACAATTAGATGGTGTTTTCAAACGTTAACCACACACTCGAAACTTGAAATATGATTCACTTTTCTCCATGAAGTTCAAACGCTTAATTATAAATAAAATTTTGCTGCAACGCGAGTGTTTAGGCCTCTTGGTTTATGTAATTCTGCAAATTTCTCTAATCAGTAAACAAAGCCTCAGTTGAAACAACTTAACATTCAGCCATCAGTATTTGCATTACGTGTTTTATCAGTGACAAGTGTCGCAAGTATGAGAAGACATCTTTCAAATTTTATAGTGTGCGTATGCAAACTTTTGATAAGCAAATTTCCGATTCTTAATTATTTAAAAAAGTTATTTCATGTAAATTCTTAAAATGCCATACAACCTAAAAATGAAGCTTAAAATTATCTAAAAATGAAGATAGTTATAAATACCTTTTAACTTCTTAAAATTGTAATTAAATAAAAAAAGAATTTCTACATAATCTTTGAAAGACATTTCTTCTTTCTCAGAGTAATTGCACTTTTAAACATTTTTTAACCCATTAAACATAACAATAAATTTGTAAAGAAACATTATTTTTAAAGTTACAATTTTAAACACTTTTTAACACAGTAAATATGTAAAGAAACATTATTATTAAAATAACCCCTTTTTTCTATTTTCTTTTTTTTTATCTGCGAATATAATTTATTTAGAGGTCAAATTAAAATAAAAATCAATATTTTGTAAAATACTAACATCAAAGTATTACTTTTTTTAAATTAAAACTTCAATAAGTTCGAAAAGGAAGAAATAAATTATTATTCTAGAAAAAAAGAAAAGATAAATAATTATTTACATAATTTAAAAATTCTCAACAATTATGATAACTAATCAAAATTAGCTTACAACAAAGTAATTTCAATCTTTTTTAATTTGGCTTAATCTTTTTTAATTTGACTTAATCAATGATTTAGTCATCTATTTTGTTAATTTATTTCTTTTTTGTCCTCTCTAATTATTTATATTCAATTTGATATTTTCGTTAAGTTAATATTACTTTTTTATGATTTTAAAAAAAATCATCAACTACGCGTCTCAGGCCATAGTCATGTAACATGTTATAAAAATTTTAATTATTTTTAATTTTTAAATTTAAAATCATAAACATGTTAGGTGGCTGTTTTCAATTTAATTTTTTTTTTAAAAATTTTAATTCAATTTAATTTCTTTAATCTTTACAACTATCAACATTTTCGTATTAAAACCAAATTAATAATTAAATTTAATTATAACTTATATTTATTTATATATATATATATAAATTTTATATATTAAATCACTCTATCTACTTATTTAAATTATTTTATTTATTACAAATATAAAATTTAAATTATTTTATTTATTACAAATATAAAAATTTCAACAGTAAAAATTTACAAACAGAAAAAATAAAATAATTTGTATATTAAACAAGTAATTTGGTGGATAAATGATAAAAAATTAATTTAACATGTATTCATAATTAAATTTAATTATTAATTTGATCTCAAAATAAAAAAATAAAATTAAAAATTTATAAGAGCTAAAAGAAATTAAAAATTTCACGAGTCAAATAATATGTAGACATTAATTTTAACGTAATAAAAATAAACTTTTCAAAAAAATTGAAAGATTAAATTAAATAAAAAATAAAAAAGTAAATCCTAATTAAACTTGAAAACTTTAAAGATGCAATGAAGAGGTGGTACTTACGAGAAGGCTGGAGAAGGAACCGATGGAAATGACGAGGAATCGACCAAAGTAAGAATCGGAGAGGAAGGCCCCGAAGATGGAGAAGCCATTAGACATGGCGGACCAAGTGGTCATCACTTTTGTACCTTCCACAATGCCCATTCCGTAACCATTCATCAGGTACACTATCATGTTCGGCATGATTCCGTAGCTCGCCACCTTCTCCAGACACTCGTTCACTGATCACTCCACAATCAAGGTAACCAAAACCACGCCATTTATATATCAAACAGTGAACACCGAAGAAAGTCAAAGCGAGTACAGAATATTACCTATGATGAAAGGCATGGTTCGCAAACCACCCTTCCCCTTTTCGGATTCAGAAGACGAACAACTTCCATTTTCCAAGACATTCTCGTTCGCCGCACCACAAGAGTCCATTTTTTTCCGTTTCTTTTTGGTGCGTTGAATTTAAGAGGGAGTGATGCTAAAACTTGGATGGAAACAGAAAAATCTTAAATGATTCCCAGAGAACTCCTCTACCTACATAATAGAGAAAAAAGATAGAAAAAAACGGTGACAAATTTGTTAGAAATATGACACGATAAAAGGAAAGAGACAGATAGAAGTTGGTGATACTTGTCTCAATGTGACATCTGGCTGCAACTTAGATGTGCGTGCGTGAAGTGCATTGAAATGTGAGGAGTTATAATTTTTGTTTTAAATATTTTCTCCTTTTCCCACACCTACTTCTGATTTTTTTTTTTCCGAATTAAATATAATTTGAAAAAATAAATTCTCACGGGGAATCTATTCTCAATTTATGTACACCATTAGATCCTTTTATTGTATAGGAATAAAAAGTCTTAATACCGGAGGTGTTTTGTATTTGCCTAGAAATCGACTCTCAAGTAAGCTGATTTCTATGAAGAATTTTTTGTTCTTTTTAAGTTAATAAATTTTAGAACTTTCTTAGATTTATTATTATATTTAAATAATGAATAAAGTGAAAGCTAGTGTTCTATGACCGAAAACATAGAGAAGTATTCACAAGAAGTTTCTCCTATTTTCACTTTTCAATCTTCTAGTCGAGATATTTTTAAATCTAAGTTTCGTCCTAAATCTTAGAAAGAGTATGTATGCAAAAAACATTGTGACGCTGCATTAGCAAAAGCAATAAATGCACTAATAATGAATATGTAGTTAATTATTTAGTGGACAATGTTATTTATTTTAAGTTTATATGCTGTTACTTGATTAAGTCTGGATCAAATAACTACTAGAATTAATTTTTACAATTATTTTAATAATATCTCTTTACTCTTAACCTTTTTAAGTGTGATGAAGCCGGTATGATCTCGGTCACCACAAGATGAGATGATATCAAGTATGCGTCCATAGGCGTCCAAGATGATCCCAGAATGCGATGTGGCTGAGATGCTCTCAGTCACATGTGAAGCAGTAATCTTAATGTTATAGGCTAGATGATATTAGATAGGCCTGATACATTCTCTAATGTGTCGGCATAAAACTCAGCTAGACTTTTATGTATGAAATGTCTTCCATTATGATGGTGTGTGGTACCTCGTACAAACATACTATTTTTTTCCATACAAACTTCTGCACTTGCTGGACTGTGATGATTTCTAGTGGTTATGCTCATTCTACTTGGTGAAGTAGTCGATATTGACTAACAAGAATTTCACTTGACCATTCCCTGAAGCATAGGGCCCAATAATGTTCATCCCTCACTTCACAAAGGGCCATAGGGAGAAGATGTAGTGTAAATCCTCTTGCTTTTCGTGTATCAAATTGCCATGTTTTTTTCCAATACATTTCTTCATGTACTCAGCATAATCGGTCGCCATGGTAGGCCAAAAGTAACCAGCTCCTAATACTCGAGTCGTCTTGGTTCTCAATTGTGAGCGATATTCACATATCCCTTCATGTAATTATCTTAGGATATATTCGGTTTCTCGGGGGTCACACATCTAAGCAAGGGCATCGAATATCCCCCTCTGAATAGCTTTCCACTAATCAAAGTGTACTTGGCCACCTTTATATTCAGTTTCTTAGTTGATGGTGATGAGAGAACTTGTTGCAACAATGATTTATATCGCCCTTTCTTTTCAATGTTAGCTAGCTTTGAGAGGACATCTACTCTCACATGGAAGGCCTTATAGCTTAACCTCAATAAAGCCTTCCAACATTGCCTTTACTGTATGGTAGTATTGAAGTAGGGATGTATCTTTCACTTGGTATTCCCTTGTGAGGTGTCAAATGCTGAGTCAGAGTCACTTCGGCAAACTGTCCTTGTAGCTCCCATCTCTTTTGCTAGTTGTGATTTTATGTCTAACCTTTGTCTAGTTATGTTCAGTGCTAGTTGGCTTCAAGGCCGAAAGATCAAGGCCGAGAGGTCAAGATTGAGAACTTAAAGACAAGATGCCAAGGATGAGAACTCAAGGTCGAGATATCATGGATGAGAACTCTAGGTCGATAATTCAAGGCTAAGGTGTTAAGGATGAGAAATCAATGCTGAGATGGCAATGATGAGAACTTAAAGCTGAGATGGCACGGATGAGAACTCATGGTTGAGATGGCAAGGATGAAAACTTAAGGCCGAGATGGCTAGGATGAGAACTCAAGGTCAGGAAGGCAAGGATGAGAACTAAAGACCGAGAATTCAAGGATGAGAACTTAAGGTCGAGATGTCAAGGATGAGAACTTAAGGCCAAGATGGCAAGGATGAGAACTCAAGGTCGAGATGGCAAGGATGAGAACTCAAGGCCGAGATGTCAAGACCGAGAGGTCAAGGCCGAGATGTCAAGGATGAGAACTCATGGGCGAGATGGCAAGGATGAGAACTCAAGGCTGAGATTACAAGGATGAGAACTCAAGGCTGAAATGACAAGATCGAAGGGTCAAGCTCGAGAAGTAGGGCTAAGAAAATGGGCAGTACATTAGCGCCCTAGACTCGAGTATGTAAAATCCTATGGAGTGTCTCAATTATTTCAACTTTGAGGGGTCACAAAGCTTCCTACTAGCACTAGTGCAGTAAGGGCTTTCTGCCCCGGTTGTTTTTCACATTTTGCCTCGGGTCTGGAACCGAGGCATATTGGAACGAGGCCAAAATGTACCCCTTTTGGCCTTGGTTATCACCCGAAGCCATATACCCAGTTTTATGCTTCGGTTGTTTCAAAACCGGTGCCATATACCCAGTTTCACGATCGCAAAAAACCACCTTCCAGATGCCCTGCAAGGGTCTCTCCGGCGTGGG
>Ga0214543_1011149_pt1 | contig 12810 bp, 9 predicted proteins | sample CNSS2metaG_FD_160094 | JGI IMG/M metagenome (GOLD analysis project Ga0214543, IMG submission 160094) | Root nodule microbial communities from cowpea collected in UCLA plant growth center, Los Angeles, California, USA - CNSS2 | ecosystem: Host-associated > Plants > Roots > Nodule | place: USA...
AAATTATATAGATATATATATATATATATATATATATATATATATATATATATATATATATATATATATATATATATATATATATATATATATATATATATATATATACTAGTGCTAAAAGTGTCCCTTAACTAGTGTCCTCAATGCTTATCACAAATTGTTTTTTTAATAAAATTTGTTTGATATATGGAGAGAAGACTAGAAGAGAATTTTGAGGAGAGAAGAAAGAAAGAAAAGAAAGAGCAAATATATAAAGATAAAAAGAAAATGTTTCATGAATATTGGAAAAGACATGCTCAGTAAAAACATAAAAAATAAAATTAATGAAGGAAAAAAATTAAAAACAATGAGTTGACAGAGAGAAAACAATTAAAGAAAAGGAGTGGAGAGAAAAAAAAATGGAAGAGAAGGAGTTGAGAGAGAAAGAAATGGAAGAGAAGAAGTTGAGAGAAAAAGAAATTGAAGAAAATGTATCAAGAGAAAAAGAATTGACAGGAAAAAAATCAAAAAAAAAAATATAGAACAAGAAAAAAAGAGAAAGAATAGTGATAAAGATGGTGTTTTTATGTCAGATATTATTATTTTGTCTATTCAACAATTTGAGGAAAAAACATTTGGTGAGAAGTTGCAACGTCCTACTATTTAGTCTCTTAATTAATAGTTGTGTACACATACTCTAATATTAGATCAAAAGAACTGATAAAATGATGATTTTTTATCCTGGTATTATGTTTATGTGGGAAGGAGTGTACTCATGATATTCGAGGACGAACATGTCTTTTGATTTTTTTTAATTTTTATCTTTTAAATAAATATAGAAAATAATGTTGGTTTATGAAAAATAAAAGCAATAAACTCTGATTATAATAAATTAAGCAGTTCCTAATACTATAAAGAATTTGATTGTGGAAGGTACCTTATGGTTGGATTGAGAACAAAATATGGAGAAAGATGATACCTTGTCTTCCAACTCTAGAGCACCAAAAGGTTCTTTCTAGATTTTCTCTCTTGATGGGAGAGAGAGAAAGGAGCAGGAATAATGCATAAAGTAGTGTGTTCACATATGAGGACCATAATCCCCTTATGTAACTGCTATCAATTACTTACTTAATCTCAAATATTCCTAATTTGGCCCTTTCATCAAATTAGAATATTGTTGGCATCTACACATTTAATATATCACAACATATATATGCTTTTAACTATAGAATTAATTAATTAGATCACTTAAATACTCTGGTTAATAATATAATGGTCATAACACATTTAATTATTATAATATATATATATATATATATATATATATATATATATATATATATATATATATATGACCCAAAATTGCTAACAAATAATCATTCACAAAATGAGGATTAAATGCAACATTAATGGATATGTGAGTATTAAATATTAGTTATGGAGAATCAATGTAGAATGTAAAAGGTCTTGTCTGATTCATCCTATGAAAGGATGGTTAAAATACTTTTTGGTCCTCTAATATACAAAATTCAATTATATCATTAGTTTTTATTTAGTTCAATTTAATTGTCTAGTTTTAAAAAAAATGATCAAATTATCTTTTTTTTTTTTCGTTAGATTAGTGTTACATCCTTAAAATTAACACATTAAATCACTGATAAACTCGCCCAAGCAAGCATGTCTCGCCTAGGCGAGATTAACAGGGGCTCACCTAAGTTATTTTCCACGAATGGTTGCTAAGGCGACCCACTACGTTTTTGAGCGAGCGAACGTCTCGCTTAGGCGAGGAGAGTCTCGCCTAAGCGAGAATGCGTGCAAGGCCACTGTATTGGAAGTCGAGCTCTCGCCTAGGCGAGAGTCCGTCTCGCCTGAGCGAGACCTTTCTGCCTGAGCGAGAAGCTGGGCGAGAATGTGGTTGGCCCTGATGTTTTCCTTGATCTCAAATGTTGACAATATGCTTGATCTCGAATGACCTTTATGAATGGGATGATGTATGAGTTGTGATTCATGAGTTTTAACATGATGTGAGTATGATGTTTGTATGAGATGATTCATGGAATTGTAATGATGAGTTTGGTATGAGTTCGACATGAGACATGAAAGGGTTGGTATCAATGTGGCATGGTAATGATATGAGATGGAGTTCCATATTCATGGTTTGAGAATAATGAGTTGGTATGGTTTGGCTGGGAATACGAAAGAGGTGAATTATGAGGAACTTGTATGTGATGTATATGTATATATGTGTGTATGCATGCTAAATCCGTTTGATTGATTAAGAATGATTGGTCTGTATTAGTGCGTAATTCTTTGGAGTCTCTAGGTGGGACTTTCAGGGTCGCGCTTCAATGGTCGGGACGTAATCTCATGGCCCTTGTTAGTGGGGGTCCATGGTGGTGCCCCATCTATATGGTTTGGTAAGGATTCAAGGTAAGGTTGCATCCTGACGCTCTAAGGAGTCAGTTAGTCTCACTTAGAGCGGACTGACTCCAACTGACTCCTGTGGTGAGAGTAGCAAGAGGCTTGAAACTCATTAAGGGTTAACCTTGTGTGTGAGGGAAATTGATTCATTATAACACTTGTAACACTTAGCTCATGGGTGAGCAGCTCGGGGGTGAACAGAGGTATCCACCACAAGTGCAAGCATCCGCTGAATCCAACCAGGCTATATGTATCTGGATGAGTCAAGTTGAGTCTTAGTGTATTGCTTGAAAGGTCATAACATGCTTGGGTGGTAAATGTATATTGTATATGTATATTGAACTATGATGGTACATTTGATTGCATGATAAAAATATTGTTGGCTCTAGCTTACCCTTTTCTTGTTGGTTGCTTTGTATGTTGTTCTTCTACCTTTGCGATGATCATCAATTTATTGATGGGAGCAGATGTGAGAGGTAACCGTGGTCAACAGGGGAGAGACGATTCCGCTGCTTAGTCTTCTTGGGCTATCTTTAGGGCTACGGTCCATGTACTTGTCCGTCTTTATATTTTTCTATGATTTCAGTAAACTGTTTAACATGTTTCCTTTATTTATGATGACATTGTGGTGTGCTTTAGGTTGTAAGGCGTTATGATTAATTATAATTGTGTGACGCTTCTTTTAATTACACTCATTAATTAAATGAGAGGTTACATCCTCACCTAATAAATAAGTGTTCATTATTTATGAATTCATAAAAATATTTTTCTTGTGACATTTTTTATTTGTTTCACTGATTGTGATTTTGAAAAAGGATTTTTCAAGTGGACCTAGTTGTAGGGTTAAAAAAAAAAAATATTCAAGATTCTTGTAAGGGTTTAAGGCAATTGCATGAGTATATTTGTCATTAGCCCAATATCATATTGGTTTAGTAAATTGATTCCTTAAAGAATACTCTAATGTAATTTTAAGATCACAAGAGGTCCCAGGATTAAAAGAAATTGGAAAAACCAATTAACACATTCTTAATTAACTGTCTTTTCCCATTTCTTTTTGGTCCATAAACTAATATTCTTAACAAAGTTTTTCAACCAATATTCTCACTTTTGCAAGTCAACTAAACCTAAGTATTATTTCAAAAGCATTTCTAGATTTCATTGCTATAAACTATTACAAACAATTTTTAGTATCAACAGGTGCACAAATTATCTAAAAAAAACAAATACAGAATAATTTAACTTATTTTTGTCAATAAATTTTAAAAAGGCAAACCATGCTAAAAAGAAACAAAAAAGAAACTGATATTTCCTAATATACAAGATTGTGAATATATCATGTCAATTCAAGGTGTGACAAATACTGACCTAACTCTGTAGTTTCAAGTTGCAAAATGCATAAACAAAAGAAGCTATGCTCTTTATTGAGCCACGTCAAACTAATAAAATTAGGAAAATGATTTATTTACGTAGAACCTATTTATAAGAAAAATGATAGATTTATAGATTCTTGTTTTATGAACACTTTCATAATTCTAATTCTACTCTTTATGATATTATTAACTTACTTTTTAATAATAATTGCTATATTGTTTTTTTTAAACTGTCATGAATTTTATTTTCTTTTTTATGACTTAATTATGTTTTGGATTTTTGATAAATTTTGAAATTTTTACTTGATTTCTTATTAAATTTTAATTTTTGTGGTCTACTGAGTCTTCAAAATTTTAAAAATTTTCAATTGAGTTCGTACCGTTAAATTATAGGTTAAATATATTTTTTATACCTTAACTTCCAATAAAAAAATAGAAATAGTCCCTTTTTGAAACTTTTGTCGGCCTAATTTAGTCTCCTTACCTTAAAATTGCGTAAATTTAGTCATTTTACTTAGATTTTATTAAATTTATTTAATATTTCAAATGTATTTCATGATAGTTTCTTAGCTAATATTGAAATGATAATGGTTCAAACTATGTAAACAAACTCAAATACCATTATGAAATGTGTTTGAAACGTTAAATAAACTTAACAAAAATTGGTTAGTTAGGTTGAATGAATAATTCACGCAGTTCTCAAGTTTGGAGGACTACATTGGATCCAAGTTTTGAGGAGAAATTAATTCCAATTTTCTTTTATGGTCAAGGTACATAGAACAAATTTAACACGTATATAATGTGACAATTATCTTGCACTATCATTCCGGTCGCATATCGCCACATAATACATTGTTGCAAAGTACCATAATGACAAACTAGATCTCTCTCAAGGATTTGTTGTTATATTTACCTAAAATTATTCTTAAAATAATAAAAATTATAAATTTATAAAATATAAAATTAAAAAATACAACATTACAAAATAAAACATATAATTATAAAATAATGAAATATAAAATAAAAATATATAATTTTATGATTTTAAAATTTCAAAATTTTAAAAATTTTAAAATTTAAAATTTAATGATTTTATAATTTTATAATTTAGTAATTTTTTGATTTATAATTATATCATTTTATAATTTTATAATTTTATATAAAAAGATATAGGTATAAATCATAAAATTACGAAAATTATAAAATTTTTAAAATCATAAAATTATATATTTTTATTTTATATTTCATACTTTTATAAATTTATAACTTATAATTTATATGTTGTTATATTATATATATATATATTTTAATTTTATATTTTATTTTGTAACTTTTTAATTTTTATTACCTTTAGAAATAGTTTTAAGTAGATAAGAAGCAAATAGTTGGAGGAGATCTTGTCTCGTCATTATCGTAATCTGTAACTATGTATTATACAATACAAAATAATTGTCACATCATATTGATATCAAAAAATTCTAAAAGAAGAAACTTAGTTGAAAAATTTTAAGATCTTCAAAACTCGATATATCACAAAAATTTATTAGGAACTTAATTAAAAAGTTCACAACAATCCAAAATCCAAAACACAATGGAGTCTTCTTTTGTTTTTTTCTCTTTTATCATGTTTATAGTTTATACTTGATTCTCTTTTTTTTTTAACACATTTTATAATTTAATTTTATCTTTTATAATATTATTAACCATCTTTTTAATAATATTATTAACTGAGTTTTAATAATAATTGTTGTGACATCCCATTTTAATAGATTACACTACTAAATAAAGTATCACACAGTTATAATAATGAGAAGCACTCAGATGAACAAAAACGATAGAAAAGTTAACTGTTACAGTCATCCAGAAATATACTGTGAAAACAAATTTAGGCATACCACCATGCCATAGGCAACCTAATAGAAAGTTAACAGTTCTAAAAAGGCGATGCTCCTCTAGAGCATGAGGTTACAAAAGGCACTTAAGGCCATAGACCAACCCTGAGAATCACATAGACAGATCCCCTAAGCTGCACCACTGCCACCACCGGGCCTACTCCCAGAATTTCCTCCATCTGCTCCCACCAAGGGTGATCATCGCAAAAGAGAAAACACCACAAACACAAAACAGAAATGCAAGGGTAAGCTAGTGTAATTTAATTTTTATCATGATACAACGAACAAATACTTAAATATACTTTAGCATGCAACACAACAGGCACAAAACATCATGTTATAGCAAACAAGCAGAACACTATGACTCAATTATCCAGATAATTATACTAAGATCGGATTCACTGGACGCTTGCACTTGTGGTGGCCTCTACTGCTCTGCAGAGCCATTGCCAATGGGTTTCACCCTACCACGCACAAGGTTAGCCTTTAAACGTCTAAGGCCATTATCCTGCCATAGACTAGGGCCTCCCGCTACTCTCACCACTTGGGTCAGTTTGCTCTACATGAGACTCACTGACCCTTTAGAGTTTCGGGATGCGGTCCTTACTTGAATCCATATCTCAATATACACACTACACGCCACCATAAAGTCTCCCCACGAGACTCATGGAATTACGCCTATTTCACACCAATCTCATGGTTCGTATCTCGTAACCACCACTTGTTATCCCAACATTCATTTCTCATGCATATTCTCAACCAACCAAACAAAATTTCATATATTACTCATGCTAACACACAGATTTCAGTGCATACAACTCATACAACTCATGAAATCACACCATAACCCTGCATGTTCGAGAGAAGTAGCCACACCCAAGGTAAATAGGAATCCAAAAACATAAAACCACACTATTCTCGCCTGGGCTAGAAGACCTCGCCTAAGCTGCAGCGACTGTCTCGCTTAAGCTAGGCCTTCTCGCCTAGGCGAGACCTGGAATAGTGGCACTCTGCGAGTCCTCGCTTGGGCGAGTCCAGCTCGCCTGGGCGAGATTGTCATTCGCCCAAAAATATAAAACCCCTCGCCTAAACGAGGAGGCAAGCAGAGTACACTGGCTTTCCTCGAGTACTCGCTTGGGCGAGCCATTCTCGCCTGAGCGAGACAACGCATCGCTCAAAACAAGCTTTGGTCGCCTGAGCGAGATGCTCGAGCAGCACCAGGGCAAGCTCTCTGCTATTCTCGCCTGAGCGAAACAAGCTCGTTTAGGCGAGAATACCAGTCTCCCCCACTGTTTCACACATGCAACACCACAAACAGACATATCCACACCACACAGTTCATTACCATACAAGCACCGCACTTTTAAACCATCTCATTCACGAAATAAGGCACAAATATATGGAAAAGCACTAAAATTTTACAAAACAGAAAAGACTAACTCTCCTTACCTTTTCTAGACTCGAGAAAAAGAACAGCAACCCAAGGAATGCAACCTGGCACAACAGCTCTACGGACCACAATGGTGAGCTGAAACGGAAACCCCAAAACCCACAACGAGAGTTAGAAATGGAATCCTAACCGCAACAAAACGCCAACTGGAAAAAGGTGGAAGGAGAGAAAGGAAAGACTATAATAGATCCGGGGTACTTACCAGAGAAGAAGAGCTTAGCTTGAAGATGGAGTTTTCTCTGTGCCCTAGCAGAGCTCCTTGCTTGAGTTGTGGGATGGAGAGGAGGGTTGTTTCTGAAAAGGTGACAAGAGTCAAATGAGACAACCAAGTGGAGTATGGGGTCCTACTGTAGGGCTGACCTTGGACTTCCGAAAAGGCCAGGCCCAGAACTCTATAACACTAGAAAAAGAGGCTTACAATATTGATTTTTTTTAAGAAACTGCCATAAATTTTGTTTTGTTTTGTTTTATTATATTTATAATTTTTACACTAATATTCATGTATTTCTTACTACTATTTTTAATATTTTTTAAAACTTTAAAAATCAGCATTTGTTTGTGCTAATTTACGGTAATGAAAGTAAAACTAACATAAAATAGTTATCAAAATTAGTTAATTTTTTTATTAGTAGTCATAGATCGTTTGTATTAAAAGATAAATTAAACAATATGAGCTAATTTTCATCTCCATCAAATTATTTTATTTATTATTTGAATTAACTTTTTTTTTTAACTTCATTTTGACCTTTTAAGTATAGTGAACTATAGTATAAATAGTGAGGAGAAAGCCAAGTATATTATAAACCCTAAAATCCATTAGGGTTTCGTAAACCTAGACTCATGGCCTGCACAATCGACTTTCGCTGCCTCGATGAGGGTTTCGGCGGCAAAACCTACAAGCGCAAGAGGGAGCAGCAGTCCCAAACGCACACTGATGACGTCATCACCGGCAAAGATGGCGTTTCTCTCATGGACACCGACGAGACCGTCCCGCCTCCGGCGAAGCGATCGGCGCTAACGTCGTCGGAGAATCCGGACAAGCCTGTGTACGGTCAGCCGAGCTACGACGGCGTGATTGCCGGTAAGGTATCCGGTCGGAAGTGGAAACAGGTGCGGCAGCGGAGGGCTTCGGCGACGCAGGTGAGCCGGAAAGGGACGACTTTCGAGCAGAGGGAGAGGGAGAAGATGATTAAGAAGGCGTACAAAGAGAGGATGATGGAGCTGAAGGAGGAGATTCGGTTGAACAAGGTGGAGAAGCGGAAGAAAAGAGAGGAAAGGGAGAAGAAGAAGAAAGAGAATATTCTCAAATCTGGAACCAAGTTCCAGAAGATTACCAACCCTAACACCTTGAAGAAGATTGCCAAATCGAAAAACCGGAAGCAGCTTAGGGTTGTTCCTGATGAATTGCTCAAGAAATAGATATCTGTATTTGATTTTTGTTTTTATTTAAGTTTTAATATATTGTTTTTTGGTGGAAAATTATTTAGTATTAATGCGTACTATGAGTGATTAATTAAGAATGCAAAATTGGGGCTCTTCCTGCCGCAATCAACAATGGCAATATAGTTTACTTCTATTACTTAATTTCGTTTGTGGCATCCATTTTCAACTTCAACGATTTCAGTTCAATTTTAATCAAACCCCAATCTTGAACGTCAACTGTGTTCCTCTGTAGAGAGATTTGTATTGTAACCAAATAAATTGTAAGCTGATAATAATGGCAGCAGTGTCAGGTGGTGAGATTTGGAAGGCCCACACGGCCATGGCAATGGTGCAGTTATTCAACGGAGGCTATCACGTCATCACCAAAGTCGCCCTTAACGTTGGCATCAACCAAATCGTGTTCTGCGTCTTCCGCGATATCATTGCCCTCGCCATTCTCGCTCCCCTAGCTTTTATCCGTGAAAAGTACCTACTTTTCTTTCTCTCTCTCACACACATACGCTTCCAATGTGCAAGGGGAAGTGAATTGATTACTTTGCTTGTTATTTTCAACGCTTCGAATGTATCATTGGTTGTGTGTTCTACTGGTTCCCCGTTTATACGTCTGTCATCAATTCTACTTTTCTTTCATTACTTATTTTGTTAGGTGGGGAGCCGGCAGTACCATTTCTAATATCATCTCTGTAATCCACTTGCGACTATTGGTCAAAACTCATTGGAAACTACAAAGTTGCCCGTGAATTTCATTAATAAGAAGTGAAGTTCAAAAAACTGTAACTTTTCATAAATTTATACTGATAATAATAAAGGGTGTGTTATTTGTATCCCCACCCAATTGTCAAATGTTATTGGTGTCTCTCTGTTTAATTGGATCAAATTGTACAGTTATGTATGCCTAAAATTTAGACCTATCTTCCATCTAGAGTTATAGTTTATAGTATGTTTCAGTAATTAACTAATAACCAAGGGTTATCATGATCGAGGTTTATTTGTTAACATCTCAAGTTTGATTCTGGAAATGCTCATACTTATGGTCAATTTTTTGCCTAGATGACATCTAATTTTATTATACTTTCTATGCTCTTTTAACTGTGCTATACTGCTATGTATTCAAACTTTAGAAATGAAATTTTAACTTGCTACGCTGTTTTATACCCATTTCTTATCGTCATTGCTTTACTGCTATATGCATCGTCATCCTAATCATGTCTGGTTTGTAGGCATACACGGCCACCAATAACTAAACGCCTTCTCATGTCATTCTTCTTTCTTGGATTAACTGGGTAAGGTTCTGGATATAGTGACATATTCTCTGTATTGGTTATACGTGAACAATATTGTTTTATTCATGCAATGGTAATTCGGCTTCTTTGTTCATGTTTAGCATATTTGGCAACCATCTTTTGTTTCTTATTGGCTTAAGCTATACTAATCCAACTTATGCTGCTGCGGTTCAGCCAGCCCCGGTCTTTACTTTTCTATTGGTTGTGATGATGGGTCAGTTTCTCCACGTGTATTTTTTCAATTTATCTTTTTCTAGGACACACAATTCCCCACTATTGTTGCATTGAAATCTATACATTAGTTAAATCAAGATACACCAGTACATAGAGTAATGTGCACCTGATAAACTTGTTCATGCAGTACAGAAAGAGTGAACTTGCTAAGATATGAAGGTTTGGCCAAGGTTGGAGGAACTTTCTCTATTGTTTTAGGTGTTGTACTGATGGTTTTGTATCGTGATCCGGCATTGATAGGATATTCAGGAACAGACTTTGTAAAACAGTGAAATAAGTGCCAAAGGAAAACCAGAGCTTCTGGATGGTTAATTGGTTGTTTACTGGATCTCGGATTTGATCAATTTCATCTTGGAGTTTTGTGCTTCATAGGGAATTGCATGTGCATGGTTGCTTTTTTAACCATTCAGGTTCATCTCCTTTTTATATTCTTCAAATGATTGTTGACTACAGGAAGCATTAAGAAAAAAACTGGTAGTGATCACTGTCATATCTTGTCTCTATTAAGTGATACTTGTTTGTAGTGTCAATTCCATGCATTATACACGACATTATTCTCTAATAGTGTATGGAGTGAACCAGATGGTTCATCTGGAAAACCTGTGAGTGATCCTCTAAGCCATTTATGTTTAGAGATCTGGTCCAATTTTCAGGATCAACCTGGTGATACTGTCTTGACTTTGTTCAATCCTCTAGACCCGTTTTCATCTTATTAGCAGCGTGCAGCAACACCACGACAGTTGTGGAGACTGCTGGTGAGAATTGGTTCCTTACGTTGAGACCTTTGAAACGGATGTGAAAATTGAGTTTGATTGAAGAAGACAATCAAGCTTGGATGACAACTGAAAAAGTGGTTTTCGAAAGTAAATGAATGAATCAAAATAGTAGAGCGATGTGATGAAAAAAAATTGAATAAAAAAATGAGGTTGAGTTATTGGAATGGTAAGATACGAACAAGAACCAACATGACTAGATTCTTCATAAACAAGAACAAAGAGTATTTATTTTGTCAGAATTTTGTAAATATACTAAATGTGGATAGTATTTCATTTTTATGAAGATGTTGGTGGTGGTAGGGTCATGCATTCGCAATGCCTTGTCTTGTCCTTGAAAAATGGTGATTGAGTGTTCCTTGTTTCTTTTAAGAGGTTACCCCGTGGGTTTCTTGGGAACTGCGTCTCACATTGAGTCTCACATTGAAGTACAGGATTCTAGTATGGGGTTTATAAGGCCTCAGGATCTCTAACTATAACAACTACGTTTTGGAGTACAGTATGGTTCTCGAAAGTTCTGATCAATTTGTATCAAATCCTTCCACCATGTCTCTCTTTTGCTGGTGAGCTACATAAATGATGACACTGCCATTGCAGTGTTTGCCTTGGACTAGTCAAAGGGCTAGTGCACAGGCAGGGCAAGAAACATTGTGAGATTTAGGATCCATTGCAAGTTATTGGACTTGAGTCCTACATTGGAAGTATGGGATTCTATTATGGTGTCTGTGAGATCTTGAGCTCTCTAACTAGAACTGCTAGTTTTTCCTTAACAATCTCAATAAAAACTCCCCTTTCATCATCTCCATTAAAAATATTGTGAATTCACACATTTTTCATTATTGGATGCCTTCCCAAAGTTGTCATGCTTTCTGTCACACTGAATAATTTACTGCCAGAAAAGCCGCTCTTCAAGTTATGTCATTTAAAGTTTTTTGTTGATTAGATTAGCCCTGCTTACTCTGGTAATTGTTTTAACAATTTTACAATATTAGGTTCTATTATATGTGAAAAATGTGTAAATTATTGTTGTGAATTGTTTCCAGGCTCCACTATTAAAAAAGTATGCTGCAAACCTGTCTGTCACCGCTTATTCATACTTATTTGGAGCTATTTTGATGGTAACTACATCATTCTTTGCAACTAACGAGTTAACTGATTGGAGATTGACACAGTCTGAAACTATTGCTGTTATTTATGCAGTGAGTCACTAGAACTTCAATTCAACTTTCAATATTATGAGCCATTATTAGTTATCTCTGGTAATTTTAGTTCACCTTTTTTATTCGTCATTTGTGTGGTATCATTCCTGAACACCTCAAGTGCCATTTTTTTAATGGTGTTTTGAGTATGTGGTTGTTTTTATGAGAGACATGAAAGTAATACTACAAGTCCTGTTTGTTCCAGAATTTTAGAAGTAACTGATCTTCATTTATTTAATTTTGCTAAACATTGAACGATGTTTATATGAAGTTTTAATAAATATCTTGGGAGGATTTTTAGCATGTAGAGTGTTACAGGTGTTTCCCTTCTTTGTTCAGGGATTTATCGCATCTGCCCTTAATTATGGACTGATAACATGGTGCAACAAGATATTGGGGCCAGCCATGGTTGCTCTTTATAACCCCATTCAACCAGGAGCTTATGCTCTCATGTTGGAGTTGAAAGGGAAATAATTTAATCGGGAGAAGTAGAGATGGCAAATAAACCCGTCCCCGTGGGTATTGTCCGAACCCGTCCCCGTTTTGACAGGGAATCCCCGCATTGACTGTGTATGGGTATGGGTATGGGGAATCCCCGACTTTTTCAGTTGGGTATGGGGATGGGTATGAGGATGTACATATACCCGCCATAATACCCGTCCCCGCCATATCTTCATTCTCGTTTAAATTATCAAAATATTCACAATTAATCAAGTAACCTATATATATATATATATATATATATATATATTTTTTTATATATTTT
>Ga0214543_1011150_pt1 | contig 12808 bp, 12 predicted proteins | sample CNSS2metaG_FD_160094 | JGI IMG/M metagenome (GOLD analysis project Ga0214543, IMG submission 160094) | Root nodule microbial communities from cowpea collected in UCLA plant growth center, Los Angeles, California, USA - CNSS2 | ecosystem: Host-associated > Plants > Roots > Nodule | place: USA...
GAGATCAAGTATGATAAATTTTGTTAGTCACCAAAGTGGCCAAAATTTTAAAGTTTTTTTGATTTCAAATTATTAATGATTTTATTTCAATTACCCGTAGTATGGATACTAAATTATGAATAATTGATTTATGAGTTAATTGAAGTTCATTATTATAAGGCATTTCAGGATCGCCCAAACGTTGATTAGTTGTTTTTATAATTAATGAGCATGATGGTAGATAATTTTGTATGTGTCACTAGTTTTATTTATATACCCAAAGGTAGTAGGTGATTTTAGTTAATGCATATTTTAATTATCAATAATGTTATATAATATGATTAGTATCATTTATGTTTATGTTTGTATATTAGTGGATCTCCCAAAGGAGAACATTAGTATGCATATAATGGTTATTTATGTCTGAATCTGTATTTAATTTAGTTTTATGACTCAAAGCATTGATATTAGGCATGTGATAATTGAAGTCTTTGTTCCGGTATCTTTATATGTTTGTTCTAGTCTTCAATGGATCGAATTTCCCTGACTAGATTTTATGTAAATGTTTATGCGAATGAGCATAGCAAGCAACATTAAGGTTGCTCTTCCCAAAATTGATAATGTGAAAGAGTTTAAGAAATTTGTGGAAGAGCACTCCCAAACTGTTGATAAGTCCCTTACTGGGACATTAATGAGTACATTGACCACCATGAAGTTTGATAGTTCGCGTACTATGCATGAGCATGTGATCGAGATGACAAATATCGTAGCAAGACTTAAGTCTCTAAGAATGGAAGTGGATGAAAATTCTCTCGGGTGTTCATTATGCGAAGAATCAAGGAGCTTGAGAGAAAGTTGCAAAGAAACATGGAAAGGGTAAAAGACCATTAAAGATTAACGAGTTCTCAACCAACATCCAGAAGAAAAATGGCAAATGTCATTTATGTGGAAATTCTGGACATTTCCAGAAGGACTGCATAAAGCGTAGAGCTTGGTTCGAAAAGAAAGGTGAGCATAATGCTCACGTATGTTTTGAATCAAACTTAATTGAAGTTCCTCATAATGCTTGGTGGATGGATTGTGGATGTACGATTCATGTTTCTAATGTGATGTAGGGATTTTTTCAACCCGAACCATAAACCCAAATGAGAAGTTCGTCTTCATGGGCAATAAAGAGAAAGTTTCAATGGAAGCTGTCAGGACTTATCGTCTAATCCTCGACACTAGATATCACTTAGACCTTATGGATAATTTTGATGTACCTAGTATCATTAGAAATTTAATTTCTTTGTCTAAGATTGATATTGTTGGATAGTATTTTAAGTTAGGGAATGGTTGTTTCAGTTTGTTTAAGTGTACTTGTATGATTGGATTTGGTACACTTTATGATGATTTATATAAATTGAATTTGGATAATTTATATGCTGAAACTCTTATGACCTTGCATCACAATGTTGACACTAAACATAGTTTAGTGGATAAAAGTTTTGCTTACTTGTGGCATTAGCGTTTGGGACATATTTCCAAAGAAAGAATGCAAATATTAGTAAAGAATGAAATCCTTCCGAATTTGGATTTTACTGATATGAATGTGTGTGTAGATTGTATTAAAGGCAAACAAACAAAACACACAAAGAAATGAGCCACAAGGAGCACTCAACTTCTTGAAATCATACACACCGATATATATGGTCCGTTTGATGTAAATTCCTTCAATAAAGAGAAGCATTTCATCACCTTTATTGATGATTTTTCACGTTATGGACATGTCTATCTACTGCATGAAAAATCTCAATTAGTGAATGCCTTGGAAGTTTATATAAATGAACTGGAAAGGCCATTAGACAGAAAGGTGAAAATTTTAAGGTCAGATAGAGGTGGTGAGTATTATGGAAGATATGATGAAAGTGGATAACACCCTGATCTGTTCGCTAAGTTCCTTGAGAAACGTGGTATTTATGCTCAATACACAATGATAGGCACACGACAACAAAATGGTGTATCAGAAAGGCGTAATAGAACCTTAATGGATATGGTTAGGAGTATGTTAAGTAATTCATGTTTACATGTATCGCTTTGGATGTATGCTTTAAAGATTGTCATGTATTTATTGAACAATGTTCCTAGTAAAGTTGTTCAAAAGGACTCCTTTTGAGTTCTGGATAAGTAGGAAACCCAGTTTGAGACACATGCAAGTTTGAGGTTGTCAAGCAGAAGTAAGAAGATACAATCCGCAAGAAAAGAAACTGGATGAAAGAAAAATCAATGGATATTTCATTGGTTATCCAGAAAAATCAAAAAGGTATATGTTTTGCCGTCCTACTCATAGTACAAGAATCATTGAAACTGGAAATGCTCGGTTCATTGAGAAATGTGAAACCAGTGGGAGTGAAGCTTCACGAAATGTGGAGATTAAGGAAGTTAGAGTACAAGTTCTTATAGCTAGTACTTATTTATCAAGAGTTGTTGTTCCACATGTTGTAGAAACTTACAACAATTAAGAAGAACAACAAATTAATGATCCTAACGTTAACAATGAGCCGATAGTAGAACAACCATAAGAAGTAGTATTAAGAAGATCTCACAGAGATAGAAAATCTGTTATTTCGAATAACTATGTGGTTTATCTATAAGAGTCAGAAAATGACTTAAGTATTGATAATAATGATCCAGTTTCATTTTCAAAAGCCATTAATGGTGATAATTTTGATAAGTGGTTAGATGTCATCAAAGATGAGCTTAAATCAGTGGCACAGAATGACGTATGGGACCTTGTGGAATTTCTTGAAGGATGCAAGAGAGTTGGGTGTAAATGGGTCTTTAGACTAAGCGTGACTCTCAAGGTAATATTGAATGTTACAAGGCCCGACTTGTTACCAAAGATTTTACTCAGAAAGATGGTATTGATTATAAGGAAACATTTTTGCATGTTTCTAGGAAAAATTCTTTTAAAATTATCATGACATTAGTAGCTCATTATGATCTTGAATTGCATCAAATAGATGTTAAAATTGTCTTTCTGAATAAGGATTTAGAAGAGGATGTTTATATGGGCCAACCAGTGGGTTAACTAGAGAAGGAAAGGAACACATGGTGTGTAAACTTAAGAGATCAATATACGAACTTAAGCAAGTTTCTCGATAATGGTATCTTAAGTTCAATGATACTATTGTGTCCTTTGGATTTGAGGAAAATACTATTGATCAGTGTATATATCTGAAGGTCAGTGGGAGCAAGTTTATATTTTTGATTCTGTATGTTGATGATATATTGCTTACGACTGATGATATTGGTCTATTAAGTGAGACTAAGAGGTTTCTCTCTAATAACTTTGAAATGAAAGATATGGGTGAGGCATACTATGTGATACGAATAGAAATATTTCCTGATAGATCACAAGGACTGTTAGGTTTGTCTTAGAACGCATACATTAATAAAGTTTTAGAGAGATTCAGAATGGATAAATGTTCAGTATCTCCCGTTCCAATATAGAAAGGAGACAAGTTTAGTCTCATGCAATGTCCAAAGAATGATTTGGAACGGAAACAAATGGAAGATATACCTTATGCATCTGTTGTTTGTTGGAAGTTTGATGTATGCTCAAACATGTACGGGGCCAGACATTAGTCTTGCAGTTGGTATGCTTGGTAGACACCAGAGTAATCTAGGATTGGAGCATTGGAAAGCTGCAAAGAAAGTTTTAAGATACCTACAAGGAACAAAGAATCACATGCTTACTTATAGAAAATATGATCATCTTGAGGTAATAGGTTATACAAATTTAGACTTTGCCAATTGTATGGATACAAGAAAGTTTACATTTGATTATGTGTATCTTTTAGCCGAGGGACCGATTTCATGGAAAGTGTGAAGCAGTCTGTCATTGTTGCATCCACCATAGAAACTGAATTTATGGCATGCTTTGAGGTCACAGTCCAAACTAATTGGTTACGAAACTTTATTTAAGGACTTGGAGTAGTCGACAATATTGCCAAGCTGCTAAGAATTTATTGTGATAATTTCGCAACAGTCTTCTCTTCTAAGAACGACAGGTATTCAAAAGGTGCCAAGCTTATGAAATTGAAATACTTTATCGTTGAAGAAGAAGTTCATAAACATAGAGTGTCAATAGAACATATTAGCATAAATCTTATGATTGTTGACCCTTTGACAAAAGGGTTACCACCCAATTATATGTTGGCCATGTAAAAAAATGGGCATTGTGTCTACTAGTGAATGTTAAATGTTGAATGTTAAAGTTATTAATGTTTATCTAACACTCTGAGCTCTTTAATGTATAAGTTTCTGAAGGTTGTGTTTTCTTCTTTATGTTTATGCATGCAAATTATGATGAAGAAAACAAATTATGTTATGTTATTATTGAAAAAAAAATGACATTATGTTTGAACTCATTAAGGATTTCTCATGCTAAAGTCATATTAAGGAGAAAGGGATGATACAATAGTACATGGAAGGAATCATGTCGAGTGAATGATGTGATACCGTCATGACCCTTATTATATTGTGAATAATGATTGAACCAATTCATGTAAGGTCCTTTAATGCACATTATGTTTATGTATTAAATCACATAATGTTATGACATCATATGGGTCAAGTGGGAGAATGTTAGAATTAATTGACGAATTAATTCTACTATGTGACTCATTTGAAATATTATGATGGCCCAATTGTGATTTGATAAAATATAAGGACCTATTGGTTATTATGGGAAGTCATAATAAAATAAAATAAAGTTCAGCCCAACTTGATTGAAGTTGGCTTATAAAAGGATATTAGGATTTTGTCTCTGGTCATAAGGTTATCTCACAATAAGCCATCAAGAAAGAGAGTGTGGGAGGAGTAATGAAGACAAAAAGATAAGATAGATTGGGAAAAGGAGGTTGAAGAATAGAGATTGAAGAACGCATTATTATTGGATCTCTCATGGATCAATGTTAGTATCCTATTATGATTTATGAGCAAAGAAAGTATGATTATAACAGGTGAGAATCATGAATCTTAAGATCCTATAGTAGTTCTCTATAATGAAGTATTATTGCATGGAAACTACAAAATAATTTACAATACTAACATAAAACGCGTTCGATACGTAAAAAAATAAAATTAACGTAATTGGATTAAAATGACTATATTCATTTATTTTCAAAGTTTAGAGACTAAAATATATCGAAGTTTCAGACAGGAACAAATTCTAATTTTGGATTAAAGTTCATGGATTAAAAACATACTTAATCCAATATAATATGATATTTGAAAAAATAAAATTAGAAATTGTGCTATACGGTCAGAAATTTAAGTAATAACGATAGTTTCTAACAAAATTCTAATTGAAAATTACTATACGGTGGTATACGTGAGATATTATCTATCGTCTATTAATTATTAACTGAGTGATGATTTGTATCGAATATGAAATGATTATTGTATGGACTTGGTGTGTTCATGTATAAATAGCGCATGACTTTAATAAATTAAAAAAGCTTGTCAAATTGATATATAATATTGTTATCACTTCTCGTATTGAGAAAAAAAAAGGACTTATCGTATAAACTCTTAAAATTTAGTGATCACCCTTTAATCATATTTTTGGGTGACTATTTACAAATGTAAGCTTAACTATATAACATTAATCATTCAATGGTCAAAATGTGGACATTTACATTACATATACAGAAAGGTAATCATTTAACTAGGTTTTGGCTTTTAATTCAGAAACTTCAAAGGATTATTGCTTTCACACAAGTTAAATAAATGTAACTAATTTTCAAAAAATAGAAAGAAAACAAAAATTCATTTTATGACATTAACTATTGTTTTAAAAAGAAAAACTCGATCAAAATTTGTATATAATGTATTTGATATGGAAAACGATTTTTTGACTACTAAATTTTAACAACTTTTTCTTACAATTTTAGGTGTCATCTTCTAAGTAGTTTTCTATATTTCTTTTTTATCATTTTCAATATTCAAAAACTACTTAAAGATGACACCTAAGAGAAAATTGTTAAAATTTAGTATTCAAAATATCATTGTCCTAAGTTTGTTTTGTCAAAATTTGCACAATAATATGTCTAATGTGCATTTAAGATAATATGAGTACGTTAACATGTCACTAGTAAAATCCGGAAGATCTAGACGAAAATCAAATGACAAAACAAAACAAGAAAGAAACATTATATGTTGCCATATAGTGTTTGTAAACTTTATCTATTAAAAATATCTATGAACAAGCTTCAATTTCTCAATGAATCTTAATAAAATCAATATAAAAAACTTTGAAACTAATTAAAGTTATTCGATAGAGTATGTAATTATTAGTAATATTCGAATTGACAATAACAATTTATAAAATTGTTAAAAAAATATGATACTCAAAAACTTTGTTTTGACAAATATAAATGCCGTTAATCTTAAAATGAAAAATCATATAGGGGAAAATAGTTTTAACTAAAAAAATGTGATCATGACATTATCTTGTCTACGAAACTATAAAATGAGAAATAGAATGTTTTATTTTTTTTAAATAAAACTTAAATATAATTATCTTATCTGACAAATTAGAGTTGATGATTAACTTTCTTAAAAATAGCCAAATTCCTCAAAATAATTTACCTTAAGAAATTTGTATGTTATTCTCAAGTTTTCTTCCATTAACTTTTTTTAGACTGAATTATTTTCTTTTATATATATTGAACTTGAACTGTTTATCACTTATAAACGCATCGATTATAAACTTCTATAAAGTTACTGTATCTAAAATTTTTTTTTATAAATTTAATTTTATGGAGGGTGGCATGATAACACTCGCGGAAAAAAAAGTTGATAGAAAAAGAAAAATATTAAGATTACCTTTATCAACATAGCGTAGTAATGAGAGTCGAAATCAAAGTCTATTTCAGGTAAAAAATTAGAAAGTTAAGCAAAATGTATAGAAGAAAATTGATAAATATATATTTTAAGTATTTAAAAATTGAAAATAATGTCAATTTTGTATATAAATTAAAAATATATTTTATTGTAGATGTCTTTTCAATTAATTATTTTTTGAAAGATTTATTAGTGATATTTTACGTATGTATGATTCATGTATTGAAAATTTTCCTAAAAAATGTCTAAATATCGACACTTAGAAAAAAATATTGAAAATCCAAATATGAATTTATTTTATATAGAGTAAAAATAAAAAAGTTAAATGATATGAAAAATTTATAAATTTATTATCTTAATATTTTAGATTTTGAGATGATACGAATTTATATGAGTTAAACTTGTAATAACATATAACTATTAATATAAAAGTTTTGTATATTCAACATTTTATAAAAAATACGTTAATTTTCATACAAAAAAGTATTATATTAATAACTTATTTTATCATAATATATCATCTTCTATAACATCTTTTGTTTTGGTCATAATATAAGTGACTCCAACACAAAAGAAATCATAGACCCAACTTATATGAATGTGTCACCTTTTACATAATTTATTGTCATCAATAAAAAGTGTGTTTTTAATAATAATAATTTTATTCATCTTAAATCTCACTTGTATAATCGTAATACTTTTCTATAAAAAGTTAAAAAAAGATATAAATATATGTTCCTTTGAACTAAATCAATTTGAAAGTTCCATCAAGTGTGTTAAAATCATGAGGAATATGAAATTAGAATGTCGCTTTCTAGCTTATATGAAGTAAGTACTTACAATTGCAGAAAAAATAGGTCAATAAATCCTAAAAAAAAAATTGCAGTTTTAAGTGACCGTGGAAAAGTGGAGAGAAGGATAGAATAAAGGCGGTGGAAAGTGGGAAAGAAGAAAAAAAAGGACATGTTTCCTTAGTGTCCTAAAATTAGAATATGTAACATCAGATTCTATTAAAATGAATGTGGTATGTGTGATAATTAATTAAAACAAAGAAGTTATTAAGTTGTAGCTTTTAATGATGATTGCCACCCACTTATGTAATATATTGTTGTTATTTCTATCTTTTACATTAGTGGTCTCTCTTTATTTTTAACTAACATTTAAAACTTTTCACAAAATAAATATATGTTTTCTATAATTTTGAATTAAGTTATCATTTGGAAGAAATATAATATAAAACTATAAAAATTTTAATTTGAAAATACTAATATAATTGAAACAATTAGTTTCAAGACTATAGACTTTATTAACGTCTTAAATATTCAGGGATTTATTGATTTTTTTTTCTTTTAAAAAAATTGTGTAAACATCGACTAGAGATATGTCAAATTTGTAGTATATAAATAAGTATAAATATCACTTTACAAGATAATTTTATAAGGTTGAATTAGACTTAAATTAACCTCTTAACATGATATGATATGAGTGTCATGAATTTGAATATATTTTAACAAGATTTGTGATTCAGTATATTATGTTATCCATTGTCGAAAAATTTATTGTTTGTTGGATCTATCATGTCACTTGCTATCAGACCATCTATTCAGTGGCGGATCTTAATCAAAATTTATGGGGGAGCCAAAATAATATACTTAAAATTTATATATTTAATATTACTGCTACTAATTCAATAAAATGAATATATAATTTAGTATAACTATAACTATAAAAGAAATTTCACATATCTAAAGATTATCCATCATTTTTTTCATATTCTAGAACTTATCAAATAATTCAATTATAAGTACATTTTTCAGCTATATTTTTTTCCAATATAAATAACCATATTATCTACAAAATATTCATTTCGATTCAAAAGTCATCACAAGCATTCCATTTCATTGTTATGCAATGAGTAACGATATTGTCCTGTTTTGATTTTCACTTTTCTTTTATCAATTTAAAAAAATGAATTTATTCTTTTATTTTTCATCAATATACCTCTTTAAAAAACAAATTTAATATTAACTTTTTCTTTATCATAATCTAATCAAACATTAAGAGACATAACTACGACAAAAAATTATGATAATCAAATTCACTTAAAAATTGTCTATAAAAAATCACATAATACATTATTTACTTTTCTATATTCATAAAAAATAAATAATATACAAAATGTCATAAGATAAAAATTAATACTAAATATTAAACAGGTATTTCATTACCAAGTTAGACAAGATAAAGTTATCTTCTTTTTTCTTTAAAAATGGAAGAAAAGATTAAAAAATGAGGATAAAAATAATGAGTTCCTGTTTAACTTTTTTTTTTTCTTCGGTAACAAAAAGTTAGATAAAAATGAGAGATAAGTACAACATATAAAAAACTTAGTAAACAATGAAAAGAGAAAATGAAAGTTATCTTAATAATTTTTTTTATTATATTTGATTTTATATTTTACTATTTATTAACATTAAATATTATACTTTAAAAAAATATCTAAATTAACTTTTATTATTTTTTTAATATATTATTACCTAATTTAAAAAGATAGACATAATTTAAAAAATTTAATAATATACATAATTTAAACAAATTTAAACAAATAATTTAAAAAAATTGAAAAAACTAAAAAAAAATTGAAAAAAAATTGTGGGGGCCGTGGCCCCGCCAGCTTCTAAAAAGATCCGCCACTGTGTCTAAGTTATATATTTAAATATAATTAATTATATTTAAATAAATATAAAATAATATTTATTTTAAATAATAATATAATAAATATTTTAAATTTAATATCTTATAAAATAACTGATTTTAATGTTTGATAAACAGTTTTATATGAAAAAAAATAAAATCAATTAATTATATTTTAAATTAATTTATCATATATTTTTAAATGATAATAATTAAATATTTTTAAATATATTTTATTAATATAACAAAATGAATAATTAAAATATAAATTAAAATGATTAATTAGATAAATTTAATATTTTTTAATATATGTATATATATATATATATATATATATATATATATATATATATTAATGAGATAAATTTATATATTTAAATTTTGATAATTTATTTTATTGTTTTTTATTATGAAATATAATTTTTTATTTATTAAAGTTTTATAAAGATTTTGTATTTAAATTGAAATTTAACTTTAATTTACATTTTTACTTTTTAAACTAAATTATTTTTAAAATTTATTTTATAATTATTTTCTAAATATATTAATATACAACTAAAATTATTCTATCTCAATTAAATCTATTACAAACTTTTCTCTCATTTTTTCTTCTCTTCTTTTTAATTTAAATAAAAAATTTTACTTTTCACCTTCTTTCTTTCATTTTCACTGTCAAACTTTTTTTTTTCTTTCAGAAGAAGACTTTGTAAAACTTTGCTAAATTTGAGTTCAATTAAGTGAGAAAGAAAAGGATTAAGGTTGTGACTATATAATTGATTGATAGAGGCATGTACTCCAACCCTAACCAGACCACCAATTACACGAATTAACTAAAGAGTTAATAAAGAGTTAATGATTATATGGATTTTATATTCGGGTGTGTTGATCCTTCAAAGTAGTGCAACTTTATAATATATAAAGTCTAAATGTGTTTTCTTCCAATAAATTTTAGAAAATAAACGTTATCAAGTCTAATTTTAATTTCATGGAATGAATGACATACGTCACTCATGTACTATAATTATTCTGCCACATTATCTTGAAGTAGTACAATACTTTTTATTTAGGATAATGATAGAATGTCTCAATTTTTTGACCCAAATTTTACTCGCCTACGTGGCATGAATTATTTTAATATTTTGTAAATATGAAAAGAGAAATGACGCGTGAGGTTATGAATGGTTTGTACGTCACGCGCTTGTACAGGAAAACTGAGAAAAAAGAAGTGAAGACTGCATTTTTGGGAAAACAGAGAGTGCGATTTTGGGAAAGGAAAATAGAGGCGGGCTTTATGGCTGTTGCAGCTTCCTCCACAATCGCTGCTAATCGCTGCCGCAGCTTCCTCCACAATTGCAAGCCCTAATTTTGGTGTTTTTCTTCTCCAAATCAAAGGCCAATTCGGTATGTTTTACTTCCCCGATTGCAATCCCGTATTTTTGTGTTGTTCTTCCCCAAAGGAAACCCTATTGTCGTATGTTCTCGTCCCTCGATTGAAATGCCATTTTTATGTGTTGTTGTTCCCAAAATCGATGCTCTCTCAATCCTAAATGTTGTTGTGGATTGTTAATTCGAAATGTGAACGGGTTTGTGTAAGCAAAAATGCTTCGAATGTACGAATGCTTTTGAAGAGAATCATTTCGGCAGTTAGGGTCGGGTGGGTACAAAATGCGAACTGCAGTTGTGTTGTTGGATGTTAGAAAGTGAGTTTGTTGGTTTCGACATTTAGGCTTGGGTGGGTACAAAAAGGAAACTGGATTTGTGTTGTTGGATGTTAAAAAGTTAGTTTGTTGGTTTTTGACTATGTTGTGTGTAATTTGATTGATCTGTGCCAAATTTGTTTAAATTAAATTTGGTTAATGCGTTTCATAATTTCCATGTTGTCGGGTGCATATATTTTTTGGAGGTAAGTAAGTTTGTTTTTCTTGAATTTTGTGTTTTGTAGCATTTTGGTTTTTGTTATGAATCAATAACTTTGTTTTAAATGAATTGTATTATTTTAGGATGTAGCTATGGGCTTTTGATCACTCCCTGTTTGTGAAGAGAAAGGGCTGGAAGGAATTTTGCAATGAACATCAATTGAAAGAAGGAGATCGTGTGCTCTTTGAAGTGGATCACGCTGATGCCGATGAATTCATTACAGTCTTTGTTAACAAATGTTTGTGTGACGAATAACTAGATGTTCAAACAAATAGATGTGATGGTATGTATGTTAAAGTTTTTTGTTAAATATGATATTTGTGTTTTGTGGTGAATGAGGTCCTACTTTAATTATACACAGCTATATTGATGTTTTAAATTATATGTATTCCTAGGGGTATTAGAATGAAGTGTACTTTTCTAAATGAATAAGTGTCTTTTTGAAGTCAAGTTTTGGTACGAGCAGTACTAGAACTGGTTTTCAAGTGTATTTTTACATAAAAACTACTTTGCACACAATGCAAAAGCCATCCAAATAATTCCATCAACGTGAATCATGAGCAAACAACTTAAAGAAGTAAGTGGAATTGAAGATACAAAAAAAACCAACATTTCTGGTACTAGAATGAAGTGTACTTTTCAAAGTGAATAAGTGTCTTTTTCAAGTCCAGTTTTCGTACGAGCAGTACTAAAACTGGTTTTCAATGTATTTTTACATAAAAACTAGTTTAGACACAATGCAAAAGCCATCCAAATAGTTCCATCAACGTGAATCATGAGCAAACAACTTAAAGAAGTAAGTTGAATTGAAGATAGAAAAAAAACCAACATTTGTGGTATTAGAATGAAGTGTACTTTTCTAAGTGAATAAGTGTCTTTTTCAAGTCCAGTTTTCGTACGAGCAGTACTGAAACTGGTTTTCAATGTATTTTTACATAAAAACTAGTTTAGACAGAATGCAAAAGCCATCCAAATAGTTCCATCAACGTGAATCATGAGCAAACAACTTAAAGAAGTAAGTGGAATTGAAGATAGAAAAAAAACCAACATTTGTGGTATTAGAATGAAGTGTACTTTTCTAAGTGAGTAAGTGTTTTTTTCAAGTCCAGTTTTTGTACGAGCAGTACTGGAACTGGTTTTCAAGTGTATTTTTAAATAAAAACTGGTTTGCACACAATGCAAAAGTCATCCAAATAATTCCATCAACGTGAATCATGAGCAAACAACTTAAAGAAGTAAGTTGAATTGAAGATAGAAATAAAAACCAACATTTCTGGTACTAGAATGAAGTGTACTTTTCTAAGTGAATAAGTGTCTTTTTCTATTC
>Ga0214543_1011153_pt1 | contig 12807 bp, 4 predicted proteins | sample CNSS2metaG_FD_160094 | JGI IMG/M metagenome (GOLD analysis project Ga0214543, IMG submission 160094) | Root nodule microbial communities from cowpea collected in UCLA plant growth center, Los Angeles, California, USA - CNSS2 | ecosystem: Host-associated > Plants > Roots > Nodule | place: USA...
TCAATTGATCCATCAAATCATCAATCCTTGGTAGAGGGTATTTGTTCTTAATGGTGATTTTGTTAAGCTGACGATAATCCACACACAACCTCATAGTGCCATCCTTTTTCTTGACTAACAATACTGGTGCACCCCAGGGAGAAACACTAGGTCTGATGAATTGTTTATCCAACAATTCTTCTATTTGTTTTTTCAACTCTGTTAACTCTAGAGGTGACATCCTATAAGGGGCTATAGACACAGGTCTTGATCCTGGTACCAAGTCTATAGTGAATTCTATTTCTCTTTGTGGAGGTAACCCAGGAACATCCTCAGGGAAAACATCAAGATACTCACAAACAACAGGAAACTTATTAATGTCTGGAATTTCCTTGACTTTTAAAGAAGTTAAGATCATGTATACTTGAGATCCTTTTGGGATTTCATTGTGATTGGTAGTACTCTCTTTTAATTCTCTGGAGTCAAAAACTTCACCTATGTGTGATTCAAAAATTAAAGTCTTATCGTGACAGTTTAGGAGAAGATGGTTGGAAGATAACCAGTCCATTCCAAGAACAATATCCAAATGAGACAAGGGTAGACATATAAGATTTACAAAAAAAAATTTGTTGCCTATACAAATATGACAATTTGGGCATGCAAGTGAAGTTGTGACTGGAATATTGGTAGGAGTAAACACAGTTAAATCATATGGTAATAAAGAGACAGGTAACTTTAAATGTTTGACACATTCATGTGATATGAAAGAATGAGTAGCACCTGAATCATATAGTACATTAACAAGGTGACCATTTATGATGCATTTACCTTGGATTAGATCTTCAGATTGAACAGCTTCAGTACCATTCATCGTGAAGACTCTTCCGGTTGTCTTTGGTCTTCTAAGTTGATTATTTCCTTTGTTGCTACTTCCCCCACTTCCTTGCTCCTTAATTAACTCTTTGCATTCATTACAATAATGACCCAACTTCCCACAATTGAAGCAAGTTATAGTCCTTGTGGTGCAGTTTCTCGACAGATGAGGTCTTCCACAGTGGAAACATTTGATAGGGTTGGTTATGCTTGAATTATTGGCAGGAGAGGAATGTCTTTGTCCTGAAGAGTTCCATGAAGCATGAGATGGACGTTGGTAGGGTTTCTTATTATTAAAATCATTTCTTTTGTGCCTCAAAGGCCCTCCTTGCCTCCACTGAGTTTGCCTTGCCTTAGTATCATCCTCATAAATCCTGCAACGGTTTACAAGAGTAGGAAAGGAAGAAATTTCTAAATAACCAACTGCTTGTTTAATATCAGGTCTCAGTCCACTTTCAAACTTGGAACAACAGGAACGTTCATCAACTCTATCATGAAAGTAAGGACAAAACTTTGACAACTCGTCAAACTTTGCTGCATATTCTCCTACATACATGATTCCTTGACAAAGATTGAGGAATTCAACTTCTTTCTTCCTTCGAAGATCCTCTGGAAAATATTTTTCCAAAAACTTTTGTTTGAAGACTTCCCAAGTAATTTGTCTCCCTTCATCCTTCAATTGTTGTTTTGTAAATCTCCACCAGTTTTCAGCTCCTTCAACGAGTATAAATGTAGCAAATGTGACTCTATTTGCATTTGCACACGTCATTGCGATGAAAATTTTGTCAATTTCTGCTATCCATGATTGAACACCTTTAGGATTAAATCTTCCTTTAAATTTTTGTGGATTGTTCCTGCGAAAGGTTTCTAGTCCTTGATTTTCCATGGGTTCAACATTTTGTTTTTGGCTCATATTTTCCAGGGCAATTGTCATTCTTTCCAATAACTTATTGGTAATGTTTGGTCTGTTATCCATCTTTTCCTGAAAGAATGAACAATTTCCTTAGTTTTCTTTAGAATTTTTTTTTTAACTATTGTTCAAGCTTATCCTTACTACAAGTATTAATTGTTGTTATTACTTACTTTTATTAGTCTACTTGCATTTCTCTTTCACAAGAAAAATGGAAGAACAAACAACTTGCACCTTTAATTACTAGTAGAGACTACAAACATGGAAGACACCATACCCAAGGTCTTGACAAAAGGAACGACTCTGATACCACTAAATGTGATGCCCCAACTATTATACTAAATAATTATTATTTTATAAAAATATATAGAATTAATTTTTTTTAACCATAAGATTTTCCTTGAGAGAACATTAATAATAACATAACTTCATATTCATATATATAGTTTAAATCTTTGTAATTGTTCAAGAAATATTACAAAAATATATATTTGTAAAATATTAAGAGTCCTACATCAGAATAGAAGATTTATCTATATTTTTAATATCTCCTAAAGTATTAATAGAAATTATCCATGAGTCAATCTTCAGAAGATCCGCCAATAATATCCCGAACAATTCTCATTGAGCAGGTTCCTCTTCTGCTAATGCAACAGGTACATATGAAAGAAAAATATGAAAGGAGTGAGGTCTTTATAAGCCTTAAATATCAATCTTAATAAACTCAACAAACAATGCAGACACTGGGGGCCTAGATTTGGACCTAACACCACAAAACTTGATCTTGTTTTACCAGACATATGGATCCATATTCCAATTCTGATGATCCAATCTAAACATCAAAAGTTACTCTGGGAAGTGATTAGGTAGTTGAGTATTTCTCATAAAACATTGGTACAATCATAATTATTTTTTTCTCGAGAATATTAGCCATTCATTGGCTCACAAAAGAGATATATACTCACTACCTAACATTGGCGATGCCGAGCAGGTATCAGATAGTCCGAAGTTTGGTTTATGAATATCCTAGTCCAGTGCGCTATTCTGAACTATCCAGATATTCACCTACTTGGTAAAACTTCCTTAGACCCCACCATGGTCCCTGCCTTTCATCCCGCAGTGTACCAAACTGTGACTTCCCAAATACAAACACTTTGACACTGGTTTAATCTCAACTTATTGAAACCAGACTTAACTCTTACTTAACTGACATACTCTTGGATATTTTAAAGGTCATAAAATGTGATGACTATCAATTCATGTCATTGTATAAACTATACACAAAGAATATAAAATAACGATAAAATGTACATGTAATTTTCTTCTATCCAAACTCACTGAATAAAATAATATTTACTTTCACTTCACATTTATTTTTATTTTTTTAATTATAAAATAATGATAAAATAAGAATCAAAGCAAGAACTTTAAATAAATGATTAGATAAGGATTATAACATTATAAATAAATATAATAACAAAAATATAAATTAAAAGGGACCAATGCGTAACTGGAAATATATTAATTGAAATAAATATACAAGACCAGTGCATAATTGGATATAAATAAAATAAAATAAATAAATAGGACCAGTGCGTAACTAGATGTAAATAAACTAAAATAAATAAATAGGACCAGTGCGTAACTTGTAAGATCCGGGAAAATTAAATAGTTATTTAATTAATTATTTAGTTAGGACGGGTAATAGGAACATTTAAAGTAATTAATGTGTGGAACTATGATGTGGAAAAGTACTAGCTCATGTGGTTGAGTGTACTTTATTGTGTGTGAGGACTTGGGTTTGAGTCTTATGTGTGTCACTTGAATGCTAATTAAATTATGTATTTTTTTGTTGTTTGATTATATATGGAATGCGGGGCATGGTGATAAATTCCTAAAATTATAAGAATTATCACAAAAGATGATTTGGTTGAATTGGTTGCACTCTTAACTTGGTAATTGATTGGTGGTGGGTTCAAGTCTTGCTAAGAATCAAAATAGATGTTTCATTTTTGGATTACTTTTATTTTTGCATGGCATTGGAGAGGCATAGGAAACCCTAACTGCAGAGGGGGGTATTTGAATGGTTGAAAGTTTTATGCCAATGGTAGTTGTCTAGTCATTAGGCACCTGAAAACTCGTTTTTGATTTATAGTGGGAAGGGAGCACTTAAACGGTTATAATTGTGAGAGAGTGAGAGACCTGGAAACTGAGAGTGAACTGGGCAGCGGCGTTTTTGTGGTTAGGCGCGAACAGTGGAGGGAATTGAGGGTGGAAGATAGTGTGAGAGTGCAAGAGAAGACTCGAGGAAGGTTCGGGTTAGTGAAATCATCAAGGATTCGAGTGAAGAGCGGGAAATCCAGGTAAGGGGAGTTGTTTTTGCGTGCCTTTTATTACATTCATCATAATATACCTTGTAGGATCATAAGAGTATGGATTTTGCCTTGAATGTATCGTTTTGTTGCGTTTTCTGGGTTCTGCCCAGAAACTGCCTCGTGGGCTTGCATGTGCGGCCAGGCAGTTCATCAATTTATGTGTGGTTGTGGCTTCTGCTAACTTAAACCGCCTGGCAGGGATAAATATCCGCCAGGCGGCGTGACAGTGCTTGTAGTGGTTGACTGATTTTGATGTTGTTGGGGTGAAAAGTCATTGCGATTTCTGAAATTCAAACGTGTTGACTTTATTGCGTGTTATGTTAATCTGAAAACTGATTAGAATTGCAAGATAGTGGAATTTAGACCCAATTGGGATGGGTCGCTCATGATGGTACGTATGAGGGTAGAGGTTAAGAACATGTATGAATTGATTTGCAAACTGAAGTGGAGCCATAATATGTGTATTGTTGTATTTGAGTGCCGTAGACATAGGTCTGGACCTTGGTGATGGCGGACAAGATCGCAGATAGAGAGAGAAACCTAGTCTTGGACTGGTTCTGGTGCACCGCTCGGCGGTGGTAAGCCTGCCGCCAGGCGGTGACGAGGCACATGAGCTGTCTATAATTCTTGACATTGTAAAATGAAGAGAGGGTTTTAGTTATGTGAGTAATACTGGAAAATCATGGACGAAACAGTAGGAACGATATATTGGTACTAATGTGTGTAGTGAATTGGAACAAAGGTGGAGGTGAACGTAGCATGATAGAATTGAGAGAACATGTGTTGCAAGTAGGGAGTAGAACTATTATGAATCAGCTGCAGGGTTGAAATACATCGACTTATTGATGGAATAAAGAGGAGACAGGGGCTAGCGCGTTATCATGAGATACGGGGTAAGATAGAGTTTATGAAATATGAATTTTAGGCCAAAGGAATAGAAGTAGTAAATTTTGGGGTAACGTAGCTTGGGTTGGTATGGTGTTAGGAGGTACTGTATAATGACCTCAGTTTGAGATAAATTGGATCATTTGTTAATGATGGAGTAAATTGTTAAATTATAAATTTTATAGAGTGATTGAGAGGGAAGATTCAGAGGTAATGGGTTTACTAGGAAAGTGCCAACGAGGCGAAAATGTGGATTAACTTTATTGAGGCATGGTTGTGTAGTTTTGCATTGAGTCATGATGATTGAGAAAAGTGAGGCTTGTGGTAGTGTGCTGGTCTGGAATCAATTAGGGAGTATGCCAAATCAGTTGCTGACTACTTCTGGTATGGCGCTTGGCGACCTACTACCGACCGTCAGGCGATAGCCTTTGTGTGAGAGAGCGATGTACAGAGGGGTGCCTGGCGGCAAGACGTGCTCCGCCAGGCGGTAGCGGTAAAATAGTGACGCTTGGAGGTCTCTGGCACCTGGCGGTGAGCTGGTACCACCAGGCAGTCTGGAACAGTTTCGCCTGGCGACGTGTGGGCCAAGCCAGGTGGAAATACTGTTGTTCTTTGCTTTCTGGTGTGTTGTTTTAATTAACGATGATGCTTTTCTCGGATCGGGGGATGTTGTGCCATGAGCGGGTAGGTTCATGGATGGTGGATGACATGTGATGATATGAGCGGGGAGGTTCATATCCAGTTACTCTCACGTGGGGATACGAGCGAGGTAGGTTCGTATGTTCCGTGCTCACGTTGAGAGATGCCACGTGCGGGGAGGTATGGGGCTGGTGGATCACATGTGTTGGACTACGGGCGGGTAGGTCCGTAGAGCAAGACTACGAGCGAGGAGGTTCGTAGAGCAGGACTATGAGCGGGGAGGTTCGTAGAGGCAGGACCACGAGCGGGCAGGTTGGTGTGAGCATCATATTCCCGAGTCCAAGGCTAACTAGTTGTGTGATTGAAGGCTATAAAGCCTTGGGGTTAAAGTCTTGGCCAAGCAATAAGTAGAATTAATAAGATAGGTATATGATGTTATCTTGTATTTTATATACCTGTTATCCTATTTTCACAGCTCACCCTTTCTTGTTTGTGTGTTTGTGTATGGCGATGATCGTGTGATTTGTTATACGGGAGCAGATGTTGACACAGGTGGAGCTGATGATATCCAGCCGACGGAGTGAGGGCTAGCTTTGGGGATTAGAGCTAGGGTTTTTCCCTCGTGTATTTATTATGTGTTATTATGAACATGAACTTTTGGAAATTTGTAACACTCTGATGTTTATGTTATGAGTTTTGGCGCGCTCTTTTAATAAATTTAAATTTTTCCCGCGTTGGGATTTTGATCGAGATGACTTTTAATATAATTATTTCTTTTATTATTTATTTTTAAGTAATATTCCCTAGGGATGTTACATAACTAGAGACAAATAAAATAAAATAAATAAATAAATAGGACCAGTGCGTAACTGAAGATAAATAAAATAAAATAAATAGGACCAATGCGTAACTGGAGATAAATAAAATAAAATAAATAAATAGGACCAATGCGTAACTAGAGATAAATAAAATAAATAAATAGGACCAATGCGTAACTGGAAATAAATAAAATAAAATAAATAGGACTAGTGCGTAACTAGAGATAAATAAAATAAAATAAATGGGACCAGTGCGTAAATTGAGATAAATAAAATAAAATAAATAAATAGGACCAGTGCGTAACTGAAGATAAATAAAATAAAATAAAATAAAATAAATAGGACCAGTGCGTAACTGGAAATAAATGAAATAAAATAAAATAAATAAATAGGATCAGTACATATTTGGAGATTAAATAAAATAAATAAACAGGATCATTGTATAATTAGAGATTAAATAAAATAAATATAAGAAGATAATAAATGAAAATAAGTTAAATGAAAGTAAATAGAATAATATATGAGTCAAAAAAAAATAAAAGATTAATATAAAACCCATGAGTTGATCAAGATTAATATGAAAAGAGCTTAACCTCACTCTCTTTACCTTATTAATTGAAGGACACACTAATAATATTTGTAGAGGACTAGGATCTTTTTGAATCTTTGCTCTTAACTTTTTCTGTTCTTTCTCTTTCTCTCTCTCCTTTCTTTCTCTCTCTCTTTTCTTTCTTCTCTCTTTCTCTCTCTTCTTTCTTTCTTTCTCACTTTCTTACCTTCTCATCGTAACTTCTTCCTTCATCTCTATATATATATAAGCAAGCCATGTGCTTATTTAGATTTTTCTTTCAAAACCATCATTACCCACATTAATGAAGAGATAATCTGTATCTCTTCATCTTATCTTTTTTTTTTCTTCTTATCTTTTCTTCTTATCTTTTTATCTATTCTTCTTCTTTTTTTTATATTTTTTTTTCACACACCTATTTAATAAAATTTAAATTAATAATTTTTTTTATCTAATATATATTTTTTAATATATATATATATATATATATATATATATACCTACATCATGATAAAATATATTTTTAATGTTTAAACTACATCATAATAAAATACGAAACATTAGTAAAAATAGAAGTTTTTCTAAGTGTTTTATTTAAATAAATAATACAGTTTATTAAAAATAGGGATGTTAAACAAATGGCGCTCAACGCTGAAACCTGGCGTTGAGCGCTAGATTGTCTTGTTATAAGTGCTTCTTGTTTGATCTGTATGAATGCATTGAATATTACTAATTGGATTTTATAACTTCTATTAATGAAAGAGTTTTATGGAGAAATTCTATGTGTTGGTAATGAAGGACATAAGGAATCATTTTTGGTTAGCATCCTGACACTCTAATAATCATTAAGGCTCACGTAGAGCATAATGAGTTATTTCGTGAGGAGTAGCAGGAGGTCTTAGTCATTAGACTCGATCAAGTCCTAGGCACGAAGGGGATTTACCTGGTGTGTGATTGGGTGATAACCCCTTGAGGCCAAACTTTGCAGAGTTTGGGAATCACACACTGATGCAAGCCACCAAGAGAGGTCTAGTGTCGCTTGCATATATCTGAATAATTGAGTCTTGTGTCAACTGTTGATATGTGTTAGATTGTTTTTTGCATTAGTCTGTGATAAGAAATTAGCAATGTGATTTTGATATAATTGAACTTTTCCTTAATTATAATTAGCTTACCCTGTGTTGTTTGTGTTTGCTTGGTTTTGGTTTATTTTTGCAATGATCAATTAATTGTGTGAGTAGAGGAAGTTATAGGTGAGGATGCTTCCCGTGTGGTTATTAGAAGGGTTGCGGAGTAGGACCTGAACCTATTTATAGATAGTTTCTATTTTGGAGTTTAAAGTTAGAATTTGACTAACTATGTTCATAGTAGGCTTGTATATATAGTTATTATTATGGTTTTTGGATGACTGTATTAATACTTTATATGAACCTTTATGTTATCTACTTGGTGCTATCATTATATGATGTTTTATTTAATAATTTAAAGGTTATTAAATGAGATGTTACACCTTCTACTCCATCTAATAAAAAAACAAAACAATATTAGTGAGAGCTAAAATTGCGTCTTTTCAATATATCATAATTGGTGATACAACAATTTAAATATTTTTAATATATAAGTTGGACATTTAAATTTTTGTAATATAGAAGTTGGACAACCGCATCTTTATATTTATTATTACGGAAAAAAAACATTGAAAGCTATGATTAATTATCAGTAAAACTTTTGATTGACTCGGTTACTAGAAAAGAATACTAACAAAATTTGCATGTAGAGGCAAATAATGATAATGAATTCTTCTTGGAACCATGCAATAATAATGAGCTATCGCATCATTGCAGATGTATTAGGCAATATACACATCTAAAAATAGGTTTTTTCCCTCATCAGTGCAATTCACTTTTGTAATTATTAAAGTAGTGCATAAATTATTAATATTCCAACAAAGGGTAAATCTTGAGATAATGACACGATTTAATAATAAAGAAGTCGTACCAAAATAAGACGATTTGACTTAAGCTAAATTAAAGTCATGCTAAAATGACAAGACTTATTTGTTGATGTGAAGTCGTGCCAAGTAGATAGGACTTTAATTAAGTTAATTATCTATCTAAACAAAGTCATGCCAATATGGCCCGATTTCAGTATTAGATTCGTAATGAAGAAGTCGTGTCATATTTGGACAACTTCAGTTAATGCCATTTTTTTAGTGATTAATACACATTAAGGGATTTGTTGCTTGAATAAAAAATAAATATTTTTTTAGTGATATTAATTAGTTAAATAATAAAGCATATAAGTACTTAAAAATGTCCATGATGATTTTGTTCATTACAATAAGGTGTGAAAGTTATTTATTAGAACCCATGCTACAAGGAGGTCTTCTTCGGTGCCGTCTAGGTCGTATTTGAAGGGTTTGAACTGGATCATCCTCATTATTATTATCTTCATCTTGTTGTGTTTGGTTCATATCTTTCGGCATTTATGGTGGCATTATAGGCCGGTAATATTGCTAGAAGGATATGGGATATGCTGACAGAGGTGTTGACGAAGAAGTTGCAAATACATTTTGTGAAGGAGCAGAAAAAGTATCTAGTTGTTGAGGAAACATGTTGTATGTGTATGGAACTTGCTGGAATGGAGTATGTGAAGACATTGGTTATGATGCATCCAAGTATGGTGGAAAAGGTAGTGGTTGAAAGGACTGGTACTGAAGTTGTTCAACATATGAAGAAGAACCAACATGTTGATAAGGAGTGTTTGGTGGAGGTTGGGTAGACTCTTGTGGCGTGTCGTACTGTAATACAAAAGAGAAATGTTTAGTTCACATGAAAAGAAATCCCAAATTAGTTATTAAAGATAAGTGACTTACATCGTCATCAAAGGATGGTTGCAGATGTGAAATATAACGAATAGCATGGTTGATGTACCACTGCATGTGCGTTATTGTGTCACACAAGTGGCCATTGCCAATGAAATTAATACCTTCAATTAGTCGATTATAGCGATCGTTCCACATGGCTATCCATGTGGTATGGTATTGAGGCCACTTTCTTTCTATTCTACCTCTCATATCTTCTCTGTGAAAATGATCCAAATTCAAAGGGTCAGTAGGAATATTTTGGCGAAATCGAAATCGTCGCATGACCCGATCAACCTAATGAAATTCCACGGTGGCAAAATAGATCAGAGGGACTATCGCCCAAAAAACTGAAGAAACCTCAATATGAATCAGTGCAACGACGTCATTCTTGGAGTATGGAGTCCATAAGAACTATAAAGAGTACATGTCAGTAGCGATGGAAATTATTTTTTAACTATACATACAAACTTTGTACATGAATCACAATTCACTTGTTTATTGTTTAGTTGGTCCAAGGTTTTCCTTATTAGGGGAATAGTTTTTCAACCATACAACGATATCATTTTTTTGTCTCATTCCCATCCCGGTATATTCGCGTACCCATACCCATTTTCTTACTGTTTCAATATTAATTAATTAATTTTTATAAAATAATAAAAAAATACGGTAAAGAAAACATAATATTATCAAATATTCAATATTAAGAGGAGGGTTATTTCTTCAATATCAAATATTTAGAAAGAAATTATAATTGCATACATTTCAAATTAGAATACCAAATAAAATTGCATGAAAACCAAAAAAATTATTAAATTTGCAATTATTAATGAAACATAATTGATAAATTTTCTTTTAAAGAAATGTAAAAGGAAAACAAATATTCAAATTAAAATATATTGAAAATGTCTATTTACTTCAATTTTTTAAATTCTAATGAATCTCATTTTTATACACAATAAAAATTATAATACATTACTGGATCAAAATCACACAAATAACAAATATTAAACTAATAATTTAGATCTTGTGTCTTTTGAAATTCAATATATGTTGGATGATTATAACAAAAAAGTCATGGCAATCACATTAAAATTTTATATTATAGTTAATAAAATTTGTTTATACAATTATATTGACAAAATTACAACATGATTATAATGAATTAGAAAATAAAAAATAATCATATAAAATATATCAAAATAGTATTGTACATAATAAAAATAAACAAAACATAAAAATATTAAAAATTATCAAATGTGTGTCTTAGAAACAATTTGAGAGACTATTGAATGAAGTGACCCAAAAGAAAACAAATATATACTTAAGGGTATGATAAGATGAAAAATACCTTAGAAATCTAAGAAAATTTTTCAAATATTAACATAGTCAATGGTTGAGAAATAACGAAAATTGTTTTAGCGAAACAAAATGGTTCTTGAAATGAAATAAAAATTAATAATAATAATAATAATAGAGTAAAGAAGATAAATTTGTTATATTACCTTGTAAATGAAAGGTTTATGTTATTAAACACTTAAATTGAGAATCTTAACAATATATTGAATATGCGAATAAATTTAATGACAAACCAAACAACTAAAAAACATAGAAAGTGTGTAATAATATATATATATATATATATATATATATATATATATATATATATATATATATATATAAATATATATAATAAGGTCACTTAATTAATTGTGAATACTTTAATAATTTAAGCGGAGACATGAATATGACGGGGATGGATATTATGGCGAGTATGAGACGGATATGTACATCCTCATACCCATCTGCATATCCAAATGGAAAAGTCGAGAATTTCTTATACCCATATTCATACCCAGTCAATATGAGAATTTCTCGTCAAAACGGTGATGAATTGGAACAATATCCACGAAACGAATTTATTTGTCATTAGATATCAAACCAAAAGTCACAATCATCTTCTAGTATAATTCAAGATAAGCATAAATTAGTAATTATGTTATAATTAATAAAATAAATTTTCATTATATAAATTCTTTTCATAAATCTAAAACACAACTCATATATTTAAAAATATATATTAATCATTAATTTTAATCATAATACAAAGCATATATATAAAATATAGTTTATATATTTGAATAATATTTATTTATCATAAGCTTATATAAAATAAATTATTTATATATACTATATATAGATTATATTATCATTAATTAATTAAAAATAAAAGGTCCACTAAAAAAAGTTGACTTAACGCAGAGAACAACCTCCACCGAGTAGAACCTAAGATAAGCAAACCTTCAATGACCAATGTCATAAACCTCTCTCAATTGTATATTATTTTTGTCATTTTACATATATCTCTTGTATAAATAGTGTTGTTATCAGTTTTATACGCACAAAGAAATGGTGGAATGAGTTAAAAATAATTTACAAGTATGTGATAATTATGGATGAAAATGGGTCGATACGAATAATATTTATTTGTACCTCGTTATCTGTGACGTCCTTTTTTGTTAATATAAGATGTGTAATTTTTAATTATTATTTAAGGGATAACATTAGAAAATAATCAATCAAAAAATAACACAAATTGATAAGAACTTAGACAAAAATAAGACAAAATTGGGGACTACTTGTACCATGAATCAAACTCTTTTATTGTGAATAAAAGATTTTAAAAATAAAACAAATATGATTTGAAATTGTGTGAAAATGTTTCTTTATCCCAGAAAACGAATAATAATCATCTTTGCCACCATTTGAATTTAAAAAAAAAAAAGAAGCAAAATAGTTTTTTTTTTTTTCAAATTACGTTGAACAAAGGTTACACTAACACCGAGGGATGACATAATATTTCATCTGGTTTGTCCACTTGGTGATTCAATCAATAC
>Ga0214543_1011154_pt1 | contig 12806 bp, 5 predicted proteins | sample CNSS2metaG_FD_160094 | JGI IMG/M metagenome (GOLD analysis project Ga0214543, IMG submission 160094) | Root nodule microbial communities from cowpea collected in UCLA plant growth center, Los Angeles, California, USA - CNSS2 | ecosystem: Host-associated > Plants > Roots > Nodule | place: USA...
GCACACCAAAAAAAAAACAAAAAAAAAAAAAAAAACAACAGTCATGCCTTTGAGCACCAGAAAAATACCAAAAAGAAAAAACATTCTTTCTTTTTGCTCTGGCCAAGATTCAAACTCACTACCTCTAAATGTCAAACCAACACACCAAACCATATCAACCATCCCATTTTTTCTTAACAACCACATTCACAACAAACATTACAATAATACCCTCATAATAAAACATGCCAAATAAATTACAAATAATTATAAAATTATATGTCACACCAAAGGCACACATAAAATCTTCCAAATCAATTATAAAAATAATATTTAAAATATAAACACTATAAATACACTCATTAAGAATCAAACCCATGACTATGCTACATTTCATCTCTAACTATATCATTAACTATTAATTTGATTATTACTCTTCACATCAAATTACCACTTTGAAATAATAATTATTGTTCCTGAGTCTTACAAGGAAGTTAGATACGTTAGCTACAAGGCACACTGAATACTAGATTGAGGTTGAAATTGAATGTCTTCATCCTTCAAAATGCCCTTCTACGTCAAGTGTAGAGATATCAAGTTTCTTTCTTTTCAAATGTGTTTAACCTATGCCAGGACCTTCTTGATATATATATATATATATATATATATATATATATATATATATATATATATATATATATATATATATCTTTTAATCTTTGGAGATTCCATATCTTCTAATTATTCTTCAATTATTCTCACTTGTAATTTGAGTAACTAACTTTGTGGATATATGATACTGTTAATAATCTTCTCAAATCTCTAAGATTTTCCTTTATTTGTAGAATATAATTCACACATTTATCTTTTCTACTTTTATTTAATAAAACTTAAAATATTATATAAAATCCAAAAATAAAATAATAATAATAAACATAAAAATAACTAAAATAAAAACATGATAATATCAATTATCATCAGATATGATATGTACGGAGGTGTGAGTTCATGCTTTATACTTTCATCATCATAATACTTCTGAAACTCCAATGAAGTGTATTCTCCTCCCCTATCTGTTCTCAAGAATTTGATGTTCCTTTCGCATTGTTTTTTTACCAGCCTTTTGAACTTTTTTAGTACCCCCAATGTCTCATTTTTCCTTCTAAGCAAATAAGACCAGACTTTTATAGTTAGATCATCAATGGAAAGAAGGAAATACTTGTTGCCACCAGGTGTCTCAACTTTAATGGCCCTCACACGTATGAGCAAACAATTTCAAGCTTTTCCTTTGTTTTCTGAGGCAGATGCTTTTGAAATCTTCCTCTAGTATGTTTACATTGCACACATTCTATGCAAATAGTTTCTGGAACATCCAACCTTTGTTGTAGCTTGTAGTTCTTTTTTTCGTCACTTGTAGTTGTACTGCTTATTTATGAAAGACCACTTTCAATCACCTTTGTTACTTCTTAGAAACTAAAATGGCCTTCATTATGGTTTTCCAGTCATCGGACATTTTACCATCGAATACTAGCAAGCCACCCTGAACAATACCATCCACACTAGCCATGTTGTATCTTGCACAAAAGATCACATATGCACAAAATATTTTCCGACAAAGTGTATTATTTCACGATGAATGGCTAAAGAAGATGATTATGTGATTCACCGCTTCATGATGGGCTCATATCATGGTCATTGTTCCATTATCAACATGTAGTTTTGCCAAGGTAATCAATAAAATTATTTACAATGAAATTAAAAAAATTATTTATATTTATTTTTAAAATTTAAAAAGTATACTCGTGTTTTCCATAATTTATATTAAAATCTATTTTATTTAAACTGAAACTTTATGAAAATATTAGTGATAAATTTTAATATTTAAAAATTAGTAAATTTGAAAATAATTAATTTAATCCAAAATAATATTTATAGACTAATTGTGTTGACATTTGTTTTTGTAAAAAGTTTCCATTACTAAGCTAATATTTATTAAAAAAATATAGATCTCAATTTTTAATTTTTAGTGAGCTATATAAATTTAAAATTAACAATAATAATAATAATAATAAATAAATAAATAAAAACGAACAGGAAGTGTATGGGCTTAAACTGGGTTTATGCCTTGCAAGGTCCAACCAATATAAATGTTTGACTCTCACCACATAAGCGATCCATAGGTGCCTCACCGAAATTTCAAAACTCTTCAACTCTGTTCTTCGTCGCAACACAGCGAGAGAAGGAAGATAGAAGATAGATTTGTCTATAGTCACAGATACACATAGTTTTTTAAAGGTCAGAAATATCTTCTTCACTCTCATTGTTTTTCTTTTTTTTTCTCATTCTTTTTTCTTTTTTTTGTTCATCTCATTCGTTTTGCGTCCTCATTGGGTCGCAAATTACAGTGCATCCCATTGACATTCAAAGATTCAAAGTTGAGTATTTAATCGGAATGTGCACTCTTTATGTAATTATCAATCATGGGCACTTCTTTTATGAATTGTGTGCATGAAAGAATGAACTAGTCTGCTGCAAGATTCACTTCTTTTGTGTGTGATAATGAATTGTTTCTGAAGATGCGTTTAAAGGTGTTAAATGGGAATATTTCCTTCTTTTTTACGTCCAAGCAAGTATTCTTTGGTTTGTTTTTGACCCAACTCAACTTTGTTATCTCTGTTTTCAAGGTATCCACCTTTTGTAAAACTCTTGGCTGTGGTATATGTAATTTTTCTTTTATTTCTTTTTTCTTGTAAGGGATAGTGAAAACCAGAAACGAATTAACCTAATTTCTCCCAAATTTTGTTTTCTTTTACTCTATAGAAACAAGAGTGTGACCGGAATTCTTGATCCTGCACTAAAAAAGTATGAAAATATTGTATTCCGATGTTTAAAAGTTTGTGACTTTGTTGATGTTGTTAATGTGCACATTAATAAATACTGCATAAGCTTTTTACATATTTGTGAGGCTGTGATTATGATTATGCAGCCAAAATGATTCTTTAACAAATAGATGACTTGGTATCCAATATGCTCCCAATAGTTTGATAAATATGTATCCTAAGCCTAAACTCAGATTCTTTAAGGTTGAATATGATGATCACTGTTTTATCCTTGCAAGTGTGAATATGAGTTTGTGATGGATGGTGTTGAATATGATGATCACTGTTTTATCCTTGCAACTGTGAATATATGAGTTTGTGATGGATGGTTTTCTGATACTTTGCATTACTGTGAAGATAGATATTGTTAAAATCTGTTAGTGATGGATTGCTCTGATAGTGCAAGTAAAAAGGCAAAATCCGCTACAGGGAGTAGTGTTATCCGGAGGAGACCTCGTGTACTACTTGCAGCGTGTGGAAGTGTTGCTGCTGTAAAATTTGGACATGTTTGCCGTTGTTTTGCAGAATGGGCAGAAGTAAGGGCAGTTGTCACAAAATCATCCTTGCGTTTTATATCTGCACAAACATTTCCTACGGATATTCATGTATTTTGGGATGATAATGAATGGAACACTTGGAAAAGGATAGGTGATCGTGTGGTTCATATTGAGCTTAATAGATGGGCTGAAATCATGGTCATTGCTCCATTGTCAGCTAATACTCTTGGTAAGGTAATCAAACTGACAAATTTTGCTGGTTTTATCTCTTTCTATCTGCATTATCATGTGATAAAGACATCACCATGCATTGAACAAACTGTGTGGTGTAAAACCGGTCTGTTTGTGCAACCATGGTGAATAATCTATTAATAGAATATATGTAAGTTCCTTATTATCATGTAATGTTCAATGTCATTCTTGGATTTAGATCTTCTCCATTGTTGAATAATAGAATGTATTCATTGTTAGAGAGGATATAGTTTTTATTAAATAAAAAACTCACTATGATTAGCAATGACATTGTGTGATCCATGTAATCTGAAAGAATTTGGTGTTGCTGTATGATTGGTCATAGGAATTAGATATGTCACACATTTCTGCATTTAGTCAATATTGAAACTGTTAAAATCAAGATCAAATGACTTATATTTTATTTATTATATCCAACTTATAAAACACATTCTCTGTATGTGAACTTATCTTCATCTATCAATACTAGTTCATGATTCCAAAAATGCATGAATGTAGGGAATCTAATTAGTAGGACACAAGATTGATAAAATTTCTGGCCACTTAACAAAAAACAAGGATTCAAATCTGATTCACCTCTTGTATAAGTCTATGAGCATGTTCCAATTGGCTCTTGTTATATTTCTCACTCAGAAATGTTTTGTTGTAGATAGCGGGAGGGTTATGTGACAATCTTCTGACATGTATTGTGAGAGCATGGGATTACAGAAAGCCACTTTTTGTGGCACCATCCATGAACTCTGTTATGTGGAAAAACCCTTTCACAGAACGACATTGCATTGCCATTGATGAGCTCGGCATCTCTCTCATCCCACCTGTCACACATAGGGCAGCTAATGGGGATATTGAGCATGGGGCAATGGCTGAACCTTCTACCATTTACTCAACCGTGAGGCTCTTTTATGACTCAAAGATGCAGTAAAAGGAGTTTTTAATCAGGACTAACAATTTTGACCATTATGGTGTAAGTATGGATTTTTGGTTGTCAAGAATCTTCACTCTTTTTGACCTTTAATCAATTGAGTTGAGTACTTAACATACTGTGATCATATTTGATTTGGTCATATAGTTTCATTGAGCAGTGCCTCTTTACTCTGTAGTAACTTAATAAGTAATAAGACCCTGCATGAGATTGTTTACTTAATGGCAGATGGTTATGTTGGTTTTTATGTTTTCTCTTGCAATGGTTTTTAAAGTTAAACATTTTAAGAATATTATGTGAAAACTAAATAATGTTCCTAAATCCTAAATAACAATAACAAGATAATTACAAATCCAAACAAATTTTTTACCATGGAGATGCTTTGAGAGAAAACTCAGTTTTGGATATTTTTTGGTATTAAGGTAATCTAATGTCCATCTTGCTTAGGAAGGGGCTTACTGCATGTCAGGCTAGTCGTTCAGATTTTTGTCTTTTTAGTTTTCTCTTTGTACCAAAAAAATATCAATTTGAAATTATTGTAATTACATTTTTAAATTTAAAACAAAAAAACTATAATTGTGTCTTTGATCTTACAAGACTCTTGGCTTAGATGAAGGTCTGATATGTGTACAGCTTTTTCAACCTATAAAACTATAATATTCAATTTAGTTCGAGTCCTGACTCTCCACTTTATCATCCATAATTCTTCACTTCATCAATTTCATTACTCTTTTTATCAACTTCTGGAACACAATAAACATGACTATTATCTCTCTTCTCTAAAGATCGTTGACAGTAATCAACAACTTAATTTAAATCATGTCATGACAAAACTCATACCAGATTATCTCTTAGACCTATTTTTCCCTTTTATCCCCAATTTCATTTCAAAATATAATAAGTATTGCAACGACTTACATTCTTACATTCATTATATGATCACATAATAAAAGACGATCCATGTAACACAATTAGTACCATCTTGTATAGTGTCTCGTTATCAATTTAAATGGTGTCAAGAAAAATGACCAAATTGAATCCAATTTTATAAAATAAAGATCAACTTGAATGAGAAAAAAAAAAGGACTAAATTGAACAACTACAAACTGTATCAAAATAATATTTAGAACATAATTTTATAATACAGAGAGATTAAATTAGATAAAGTATTTTAATTATTATAAAGTAAAAATATTTTAACATTAAAATGTTTAATAATTAAAAAAATACCAGTTTATGATATTTTTCAGTGTTACTTAATATTATTTTTAGTTAAAGATACAATATTTTTTAGTTAATGTTAACAAAATAATTATTTTTATTAAAGCTGATTATTGTTTTTTGTCTGTGAATGTTGGTGATAGTTATTTCATATAACATTGATTATGTTATTTCTTAACATAATTAGTCTAAGTCTTTATACTATTTTGTTTTTTTCGATGTCGGCCAAACATTTTCAAGAGTTATATTAGTAGAGGTAATTATAAATAAGGTTGGTAAAGTTTTTTTTTTTCTATGTTAACACAAATTCTGGTCAACTTTTGGGAAAAAAAAACATTCGTGACATTTTGATTAAAAAATAACCATTGCAAACATTTAAAAAAATAACCAAAGAAAAAAGCTTTAATTAAATTTTTTCCTTGTCAATAAATACAAAATTCTTGATTAATGTTCATAAAAAAATTAATATTATCTTGCAGTAAAAAAATCAATATTAAAAAAAACTCTCATAATTGTCTAAAAAGAAAAAAAATCTCATAGTTCTGTGATAAAACAATTTTAACTAATAAATAATGTTGTAACTTATTTCAATTGTAAATGAACTAACAATATCTTAATATTAATAAAAAAATATAACAACATAATATATAAGAAAGATAACTTCGTCGTATCATACGAAGATACATGTAAAAAAGAAACGACTGTAATGTCTCTTATCAATTATATTATACCTGGTCTATCCTATTATCAATACTTCTATGTTATTGTATAAGATAATTTCTCACACAATTTTTTTTTCTAAGTTTATTTTCTAATAACCACCTTTTTAAATTCAAATAATTATTCATAATTAATAATTTTTTTTTCAATTTTTTTCTTATAAATATTTTTTAAAATTTAAATAATTATTATAATAAATAATTAGTTATATAATAAAAAAGTTAGACACCTTATTTATTTTTATAATTATTTTAATTAAAAATATTTTATAATTTAATCAACTATTGCGGAAAAAATGATTATTTATTAAATGAATTAAATAATATGTTAAATATGGTTATTTTTCACATCGTGTACTTGTATAAACTTCCATTAAATTTTACTACTTAATATCTTTCTCTAGTCAGTTTGATATTACTAGAATATTATAATATTATGGTTGAACCTTCACTCTACTAAGCTACATTTCCACACGTTTTTTTATCTCAAAATCTCAAACATTGAAGTTCAAACATAAATTATTCCTCTACCCTTTCATTGAGATCATAAACTAGATAGGTCTCAAAGTTTTTAAACATGATTAAATATATTTTTTATCATTTAACTTTAGGTAATAATTAAAATTAGTTTTTTTTTTTTAACTTTAAACCAATTTAGTCTCTATGTTTAGGAATGCATAAATTTAATTTTTTCAACTAAATTTTGTTAAATTTATTTGATATTTCAAACGTATTTTTCAATTTACATTAAAGAAAAAATGTATGAAACAATTCAGATATTATCGTAAAATTCATCGGAAATATCAACTAAACTTAAAAAAAATTATTAAAATAACTAAATTCACACATTTTGTAGGTTAAAGAGTATATTGGACTAAAATTTCAAAAATAAATTAATTCCAATTTTTCATTAAAAATTATTAAAAGACAAATATATATATTTCAGCCTTTTAAATGCTAAAATAATACAGATAAAATAACAATCGCTTCACCTAATTATTAACAAAAGTAAACAACAAACAAAAATTTTGTTAAAACTTTATTTCAACTTTGATTTTCTTCTTTAATTTTCTTTGTTATAGTTTTTCTTTCACCAATTTTCCTTTCTTCTCTTTCTCTGATTTTTCTCTATTTATCTTTTTTTCGTACTATTCATTTGGTTTAAATAAAACTTTATTTACCTTCCATTTATATACTATTCATCCAGTTTAAATAATTCATTATTTGAGCACACATTAATATTGCCTTTGTTAAAATATTTTCTAAAGCATGGTTTCTACATTTTAAAATTGAAATTGTAAAAGCTTTTGTCATCACAAACAATATAAATTTAATTTTCATTGTCATTTAAAAATATTAGTATATCATTTCCATGGCAATTTTAAATTCTTGATTCTAAAATGACCAGACGTTCTTAAATAAATAAATAAAAAGAGTTGTTTTGATTATTGCTTCTATATTTGATTATGGGTTTAATTTGGGGTTATTTGGATCCGAAACAAAATGTTTGACCGTCACAACCAGTGCTGCGTGTCATAGTTTCCTCACAGAAAATTCAAAAGACTCGAGCTTATCATATATCTCTATCTGTTTCTGAAAACTTTTTGCGCGAAAGAGAAACACACTTTCTGTTAATCATCAAAGTTATATATCTCATTCATAAGGTGATGAACTTTTCTTTACATGTCATTCTTTTTGTTTTTGCATTCTTTGGTTCATTATTCCCTTTGTTCTTATTTCATTTGGTAAGCACCCCATCAATGTCAGAAGCTTCAAAATCGATTCTTTGACAAAGGTTCATGCAGCATTTCTTGTTCAGTGTGGTGTATGTCATGCATCTGTTTCAAGATTCAGCTCTCCATCTTCTTGCCATGATCATGCATGGTCTCTGAATATGTAGGCACTAGTGAGTGTCAAAACTTTCTTTGCTTTCTCATGTACTCAACTCTGAATTCATTTCTGTTTGCTGAAGCTATCAACTTTCTTTCTTGATGTTACAAGCATTTCTATAATTCATGACCAAAGTTTTATCCCTTCACATATATATATCTGAAACAAGAAACCATTGTTCTTTCCCATCTTCTAGTCTCTATGTAGTTCAATATGTTAATTGCAGTTCTTAGATATATACATGCAAGTGTAAATATATGAACTTGGTTTTGTTTTGTGAATGTTCGCATTATCAGTGATAAATGAAAACTGAAGCATGGTTATACATTGACAAATTCATCAGAACAAAGTGCAATTGTTGAAATCTGTGGTGATGGGTGACCCAAATCCTGCGAGTAATATTCGAAGATGTGTTGTTCGGAGAATGCCTCGGGTTCTACTTGGTGCTTGCGGGTGCAATGATGCTGTAAAATTTGGGGTTCTTTATCAACATTTTTCCAAATGGGCAAAAGTAGATGTTGTTTTCACACGATCATCGATACCTTTTATTAATGCTACAGAAATTCCTCATCTAGTATACCTTTTATTAATGCTACAGAAATTCCTCATCTAGTTGCTAATGGTGATCGAACTTCTGCTCATCAGTATCTGGAATGGGCTGATGTCATGGTCATTGCTCCATTGTCTGCAAATACCCTTGCTAAGGTAATCAAACCATTGAGTTCGATTAGAGAGACAAAAACTTATGTAGAATGTTTAAGTTGTTGTTATGTTGTTCATGAATTGAAGTTTTTTATGAGACTTTAACGTTTTTTTTCTTCTAGTGTTTGTTTTAAAGGTGAATTCTTCAACATTGGGGATTTGTGTTGCAGATTGCGCGAGGGTTATCTGATAATATATTGACAGAAATTGTGCGACGTTGGAACCCTAACAAGCCGATTTACGTTGCACCTTCCGTGGACGTTATTACGTGGAATAATCCTTCCACAGAACAACACCGCAAAATATGCGTTGATCAACTTGGCATTAATATCATCGAACCCTCTAAAATGGGTGAAATGGCTGAACCTTCTGAAATTTCTTACACTGTCAAGATCTCTAATGATGAGATTTGGGACTATGTTTATTGTTAGTATTATGGAAAATTGACAACTTATTTTGAGTATTTCGCTCATTGAAAAAGTTTATTTGTAAAAAAGGAGAAAGATTGAAAGGTAATATAGTAATGTAAATATGTGTAAAAATTTGTTTAGTGTGAAACTAATGGTGTCTAAATATTAACGCATATGTACACAATTGTGGCTAAGTTTTTTTATCAATGATTTGATTGTTTTTTTTTTTTTTTTTTTTTTTTTTTTTTTTAAAAACTTTTTTTATTTTTTTTATTTTTTTTTTTTTTTTCTTTTTTTTTTTTTCTCTTTTTAATTTTTTTTTTTTTTTTTTTTTTTATTTGATGTGTAACAACTTTATTCAATGACTTCACATTCACTGTTTATTACTTTTTCTTTTTTTCCCATTATAAATATTTATTTATTTTAATTATTGCATACTTTGTGAGTTGTTAAGTAGATTTATATAAAAATATTACTTTTATGGATAAGTAACTTATTTCTTATTATTATTCAAATATATATATGATATCATAATTCTTATTTGTTTTTCGGTTCTAAGTGTGTATTTGGATAATATTAACTACTTAAGTTCAATGGAATGAAAATTAAAAAAAAAAATACTATAATTTTCAATTCAAGTAGAGTTCAAGGTGTATTTTCCTTCTAATAAAAAAATATAAAATATTGATATAATTTTCAACAAAGAAAATGAAAACTAATATCTTAACGCATCCTAAAACTCGTTGACTCTGGCATCAACGTTCTCGCAAATGGCCTTACCTAATGAACATCATTAAACCGAGGGTTAATTTTTTATTCACTTATGCGTGTAAGAAATTTTTGGAAGTGAAACACTGAAAGAATAAGCTACGAGGTAAGACCAGCAATTCTTGAATAGAAGATTTTAGCCATTTTTAATAAGAATTTTCTTTAATTAAATTAAAATTTATTTTTAAAATTTGTATTCATATTTTAGTTTAAAGATTAAACGTGTTAGATAATTTATACATCCTAAAAAAATTAAACATTTGATATATAACATTGGTCCCTCCAGTTGTACGCGGTTTCACGGAATTTAGAAAATTATTTTTCCGAATATTTTATTTTCTGAGATTAATAAATTACACAAAGCATCATTCACTAAAACACCTCTTCTGACACTAATCGCCACTCATCACCGCCAATGGCGCCACCTATCGCGGCGCAACTCACGGTCTTCGCCCTCCTCGTCACCGCCGTCTCCGCTGCCACAACTGGATACCACAACCACACCGTTGGCGGCGTCGCCGGGTGGTCCTTCAACTCCACCACCAACACAACAGCCACTAACTACACTTCCTGGGCTTCGAATCAAACCTTTGACCTAGGCGATTATCTCAGTAAGAAAACTCAATCTCTACTTTTCTTTTCATTACATTATCATTGCACATTTAGAACACAAATTCGTTAAACTGAATTAAGTTACACTGTTCTATTTCCGCCAAAATAAACACAAATGAAATTGGAATTAAATCCGATCGAATCTAGAAATTCAATGCGCATTTCAACTTTCTAGGAAATCAATCGCGAAAACCTAATTCAATTTTTTGTGTTTTTGCTTCTTTCTTTTTTGTGGTTAATTTTTAGTTTTCAATACGAACTCCAACCAAACGGTGATTCAGACTTACAACAAGACGACCTATCTGAACTGCACCGCCGACGATAGCGACAATGGTACCTTCGTGTACGGCAGCGGTAGAAGTGGTTTCGGCGAATCGTTGACCATCGCCGTGCCGTTGACCATAGTTGGACCAAATTACTTTTTCTCCGACGCCAGCGACGGCGTGCAGTGCAAGCACGGCTTGGCCTTCGAAATCGACGTCCAGCACGGCGCCGGCTTGCCGCCGAGCCTCAACCAGCCGCCTCCGCCGCCGTACCAGGAGCCTCCCGGTCCCGACGCCAATCAGTCTCCTCCGGTTTCGATAGCGCAGTCTCCCACTGGCGGCGCGTTCGCGAGCCGCGCTGACGTGCGCTTCACGTTTTACGGTTTCTGTGCGGCGTTGCTGCTGCTGCAGCAGTTGTTTCAGTGAGGAAAATGTTAGCTTCGGTGGAGACTCAGCATTGGATAACTATTTTTACATCGTTTTTACTGAACTTTAACTTTTCATTTCGTTTATTTGGACGTTTTATTATTATTGATATTATTATTTTTCTTTACATTTTACAGTATTTTGAATGATAACATCCTGTACTTTTTTGAGAGAAGTTTATGTTGTGATTTTTGTTGCGGGAAACTTTGAATAATCATATTTTTTGGACATTTTATTTTGACTGGCCAAAAAAAACATGAAGTGACATTTGGAGAAGATGAAGCTGAAAAGTAGATAATCCAAGTGAAACAAATTTATGATGAAAATATCATACTATTTTTTAATTTCCAGTAAGTTTATGTAAATATTTCCAAGAATATTTTAACCACGTGAACAAATTTAGTCATCCCTATAAATTTTAATTCTTGGGTTTGTTTGTAACTATCAGGAATCGTATCTCTCAAATATTAAAAATTTGCATCGCACCAACTCTGTATGTAATGTAAGGGATAAAGTTGTCCTTAAATTAGTTTCATGACTTATAGATAAAAATAAAGTTAGATAATTTTAATGTTTTTTTTTTTTTTTTTTTGTTTTTAAAATTTTTTAAATGAACAAATATAATCATTTTAATATAATTACATTAATTTTTTTAACGTGTCAAATGTATTCTATATTAATATTTAAATTGTTTACATTTTTTGACACATTTTTTATTTGATGAATGCAGAAAAAATGAGTTTCATGCTAGTAATGGATTAAAAGGATTATATATATATATATATGTATATTCATTTTTTTTATTTGAGACAAAAATATATCAAAATTTTGAACATGTACGTATTTTATTTTTTTGTCAAAGTTTAAGAAATAAAAACATAATTAACTCATAAAATATCTATCTATAACAATATATAAAGGGGATTCTTCTTTTTGTGTCCACATTTCAAACTATCAATTTTACCCTTTAAATATAATAATTTATTAAATTTTTAAAAATTGACTGTTAATTTTACAAGTTTTTATAAATTCGACTATCTCTGTTTTTTTATTTATTTATCAATAGTTATTCTTTCATCTGTTCTAATACATTTCAATAAATATAATTTTAGTTTATATAACAACTTAATAATAGTACAATATTATCACCTATTAATATAATATCATGCATATTTAAAAAATCATACACACATGCGCTAGCGTCTGTGTTTATGCTAGTATATATATATATATATATATATATATATATATATATATATATATATA
>Ga0214543_1011157_pt1 | contig 12802 bp, 6 predicted proteins | sample CNSS2metaG_FD_160094 | JGI IMG/M metagenome (GOLD analysis project Ga0214543, IMG submission 160094) | Root nodule microbial communities from cowpea collected in UCLA plant growth center, Los Angeles, California, USA - CNSS2 | ecosystem: Host-associated > Plants > Roots > Nodule | place: USA...
TTCAGATTCAAGTGCTTGATTATTCCATTTTGATGTCTAGCTAAGCTTTTTGCATTGATTCCTTGACGAAATTGAAATGAAACCATGAGATTGTTGATCGATTTTGGGTTGTATTCGGAATTGCATTGAATTCAGGTTGCGTTTTTTATGATAAACACGTTTTTGATGCATGCTTAATCTCAAATTCGTGTGAGCACATTGAGGGACTCGTATTAATGCTTAATGTTTATGGGTTCTGTAACAACTTGCTTCAATCTGTGGGTGTTAATTGCCTGAAATATGTTATGCTTAATGACAATGAATCCATGGTAATTTTCGCTTAGTTGATTACTTAGGATTCATGAGAGCAAATTCGAATAGAACAATTAATTTGGTAATCTATGATTTGTGGACTTTTAATTGAATCAAGGAATCATTGCATGTTCATATAACTGTTAGATTTATCTGTGAATTGAAGTTTGTTGTGAGTCGGAATCTGCCAACCCCCCTGTGTTATTGTGTTGTGTTCATCTAGAAATTGAGGCTTTGAACAAGAACATTGGTTGTTGGGAGACGACTTGGTTCAACTTTCATATACTGCATTTTATCTATTTTAATTTGGTGGGGTGCGGCCTCTATCACCTGCACACCGACAAAAACTTTAAAATTGGGGACCACAACTATAACACCGTCACTTTCACACAAACGGTGGACCACCAAATTCATTAAACAACTACAGACCCAACTACATTACTAAAAAGGCACATTGAAACAACAAACGCATATAAAAACAAAACCCTAAACCATAACATCACACCAAATCCAAAGAAAACACATACAATCAATAAACCCTAAAACCATGGGGTGAATAGAATGAAGAACAGGGGTTGCTAAGCTTAAACATACGCACCTTTGATCGAAAATACACTGCTCTACGATCTCAATCACACCTTCTCAGAACGATTTCACCTTCGGATTGCAGATACAATAACAAAAAATAATTACCCTGAACAAATCCATGCTTCTAACTAGAATTGCAGATAATTGCTTCCACGTTCTTAGACAAAAGTCGATTCCTATATTTGTTAAGGATTTCGAGAGTCAATGCTAAATGAAGATTCAGATGCCATAATGGCTATTGGAATGTTTAATACATCTCTAGCCATTAAGGATAGATCAAAAAATTTTAGACTATTGTTTTTCCACCATTATAAGACATCCATTTGCTCCAAAAAGTCAAATTCTAAAGTTGGTTCATCCAAATATATGTCAAGTTATGCCCTTCCAGGTTTATTCGTTATTTGATGCTTGCACTCTTTCAAATCCTATCATAATATTTGAAATTAGTAAAATGCATAACATAATGAACAATGGCACCAAAAATAAAATTGAGTGAATTGAGAAGAATGAATCAAACAACTTACATCAAAAAGGCTTTCAATGTTTGAGGATGAAGATTCTCCATGTTTGCACTTTTGAACATTTGATGATGTTGTCAAACCCTTAGTATTATATTCAGAAAATAGGTTGTAAAAATTTCCCTTGATTCTTTCCACTTTTGACTCCCAAGTAAGTGGGTCAATCTTTTTAAAACAAAAGGATAACGTTTCCAATTTCATTCTTAGGTCTAAAATTGCCCAAAAGTAAGCACAATACTATATTCATCCAAATATTTTTGAAATTTGGGCATCATCAATTCAGCCATATTCTTAATTACTCCATCTCCATCCTTTAAATTTTCCATCAACATCCTTTGAATCTTACAAACTTGTAGAAAATACAAATTGGAGGTAGGGTAGCTTGTGGTAGAAATTAAGCAAGTGATATCATAAAAGGGCATTAAGAACCTACAAATTTTTTCAGCCCTCTCCCACTCTTCCTTTAAAGGGCAGAATTCGTAAGATTCATCAATCAAGAGCAAGTTCAGAAAAACCTGTCTATATTTAAGGACACTTTTGAGCATCAAGTATGTTGAGTTCCAACGTGTGGGAACATCAAGACACAACCCACATGATGTATCAATATCAGTAAACCTCTCACAACATTGTTTGAATTTTATCATTCTAACCTCTGAACCCCTAACATATTTTGTGCTAGTTCTAATTTGATCTAGAGCATTGCCAAGCACCTTTAAACTTTCTTGAACGATTAAATTCAAAATATGTGCACAACAAAAAACATGAAAGAATTTCCCCCACGTATCAAACCACTTTGTCGCATAAGTTGACTTTTTAAGCTATTTTGGAACACATCATTAGCCGAAGCATTGTCCAAAGTGATAGAAAATATTTTTTCTGTAATCCCTAGTCTTGTAAAAGTTCATAAATCTTTTTAGACAACTCAAAACCTATGTGGGGAGGAGGCATGTGACAAAAGTTCAGAATCTTGCTTTTTAACATCCAACTCGCATCAACAAAATTGGCAGTCAAAGATATGAAACCCTCAATATTAATAGAAGTCCACAAATCAAAAGTTAAGCAAATTCTATTAGGAATGGGAAGAAGCAAATCCTTAAGTATTATCTTTTCTTTCATGTAAATTTTTCCAATATCAAACTTAATATTGTTTCTAGAAACCATAACTCTATCTAAACACAACCTTATCCATTTCCTAATTCCATAATACTCAACAAAATTATAAGGCAAATTGGGTTCCACAATTGCTTCACACAACAATTGGCAATACACTCCTTGATCTATTTTTTTCTCCGTCAATTTCCCATTAATTTCTAACATCATTTGACCAATGTCCTCAGTTTGATATTTATCACATTTAATAGCACGATGATTCAAATGAGAAGTTCCATATTTTCTTCCACCACACAAAAGTACTTTGGTACAACCAATGCACTTTACCCTTTCCTTTCCATCCTTATCAACCTCAATCTTTGTAAAATACTTCCAACAGTTAGATGTCCCAACCTTTTTCTTTTTAATAGTTTCAATAGTTTCAAATTGTTTCTCAGATTGTTTTGCATATTGTTTTGCAAAGCTCTTGAACAACCTCATTTTCACAAAGGGGTATATTAATATCATCCTTATCCATTCTAACTTCTCCAAACAACTTGGCAAAATAAAAAAATATGATTCACTCAAAAAATAGTGGATCAAACAATTAGACACCAATCAAAGGAAATGGAACATGCAAAAATATAGCACAGTAACCATTTCCACGAGAGTTAGGCAGTGAATTTGACCAAAACTGTTTTGGAAGTCATTATCCAAACTAGCAATGAGTATTTGAAACAATTCACAAGCATTATTTTAAGAGAAAGAACCTATAGCAATACTTTAACTAGATACAGCCTATAAATAATTAGACAAGGACATAAACATGACAACAATCTATTGATGAGCCGTAGGATGAATGCTGCATCAAAATCAGCAAACAAATGTAATTAAGAGACAAATTGGTGGTTTTATGATACACATTAGACATATTCAATCAAACATCACAGGGCATTGACATTGAGAACTTATGTAAAAGCAAAAAAAAAATTCAAGTTTATAAATATTAATAGTTAGTGATCCAAATAGCATGTTAAATCAGTTACAGAGAAAAGATTAAAATGAAACTCATTCTAGTTCAATATTATAGCACGACTATAGTTCACTTTCGGAAGCACCAAAGAGAATTAAGTATAATCATGTTCAGTTACAATGTTCACTTTCAATTTATACAAATAATTGTACCGTGAAGAGGCGTCATTGCCTTTGTTCGACGGTGAGGAGGCGCTGTTGGCTTCGACGGTGGAGGAGGCATTGCTGCATTTGACGGGTGGAGGACACACCGCTGCGTTTGACGGTGAAGGAGACACCACTGCCTTTGATGGGAGGAGGACGCACTGTTGCCTTCGACAATGGAGGACGCGCTGCTGTTTCGATGAGTGAAGTCACCGGAGTTATGGACGAGGGGTCGTTGTCGCTGCTACTTTCTATTTCAGGGAGGCACACTGCGTCTGGCGAAGGGAGTAGAAAGAAAGAATAGGATTTCCTTCCTTTGACCACTCACACACACTTGACTGCCTCATTATTTTTTTTTTATTTTGTTCACTGACTATCGGGCCAACATGTCCCGTCCCGCATTTAGCCCGCATAGGTTGTGGACCTGTGCAGGGTGGGCTAGTGCGGATCAATCGATTCAACATTCCAACCGGTCTTCACAGATTTTTCTATGAGATTATGATCTAGTCCGTTTAGTCCATCCCGAATTGTTATCCCATGCTCTAAAACCAACAATCTTAGAAGGGTTATAGATACAGACAGAAACATAAATTAGTGACCTAATCGGTTCATTAGAGTGACACTAAAAGAGAAGACCCTTCAAGATACTAAAAAGGCACATGTAGAAAAAGAGAATGCTTGCATGTGAACACAAGGTGGATTATGAAAAAGAGAAAGGGGACAACGACAAATACTAGGGATGGCTTGAGACGTTTAAACTTGAGAAACTCTCCTCTTCTAGTTAAGTTACCAGCTTTAATCAAGAAGAAAGGAGGAAAATAAATTGTTGAAGAGAAAAGGAACAGAGAAAACGAAGAAAAATAAAAATGGGAAATGTTTTTGGATTGAGGGAGATAACTTGGTGTCTTTTAAAAGAAAAAGGGTTTCACAAAAACAAAACAAAATGCTACTCATGTTATGTTATATATGTGCAGTTAAATTGAATTATTCTATTATTGTAATTAACCTTTTTGTAATTACTCTATTGAGTCGAAAATAAAATAAAGTGAAGTTTAAACCAGTTGAGGGTGTTTGATCATATTTTACCATTGGAATAATAAAATTGAAGTTTAATTTAACCTCAATTATTATTTATCCATATATATTCTAATCATAAGTTGTTCTCCATTTAAAAAAATCCAAATAACATTCACATGATAACAATAGTAACATGTTGGAAAAAAGAAAAAATGTACCAAATAGTGTCGATATCTGTATAGTAATTGACATATCTTTTTATATAAATATTGGTAGATAATTATGTTAACGACGATTTTTGTAAGGCCCACTTTATTTCTTTGGTTTTCTGTCCTAAATTTTAAGAGTCTATCCTAAGCAGATGGGCCTAAAGACTGGCCCATAGAGTGCCAAGGCCCATAGGGTGCCAAGGCCCCTAAAGCAGCCAAGGTCCCTCATTCTGCTCTCACTTGCAAAAGTCAGTGACTTTACTCTCTCTCCCTTCCCTCAATAGAAGCTCTACTGGGGTTTGGCCCCCTCTTGGTCATGCTAGCTCAAAACTCAGCTCCTACTCACATAAGTTGATTCTCTAACCGTACCTTCTTCGTTTCTAGCTCTATTGTCATGATTCTAGTTAGGGTTCACCTTAGCAACCCGTTTTGAACCTATTCTACCATTTTTCCAATTCGTGAATCTGCTCCGAGTTCTGTCGTAGCCACTAGCTTGGGTGTTAGGGTATTCTACTAGTTATTTCCAGGTAAGGGAAGTTAAGGTTCACTTGTTCATTACGTTTTCACGATTGTATGGTTTGTTTGTTGCTGTGAGCTTATGAAATGCCTTATTGAGCCGTTTGGGTCGTGTTTGTTGGACTGTTGCACGAGAGAACAATGGTGAGCACTAGTTTTCTTGCCCAAGCGAGCACGCCTCGCCTAGGCGAGACTAATAGAGGCTCGTCTAGGTTTCCTGCTCGAACTGTCGCTTAAGCGACAAGTCTCCATTTTGAGTGAGGTGCAGTCTCGCTCAAGTGAGGAGGGCTCGCCTAAGCGAGAAATCGCAGGAAGCCGTTGTTCCTCTTTTCGAGCTCTCGCCTAAGCGAAAGGAGCTCGCTTGAGTGAAACCTTCCCGCCTAAGCGAGAAGTTAGGCGAGAGGTGTGTTTGTTCTGTTTATTTCTCTGTTCTTGGATGTTTGTCATGTGTTTGGATTGATTACTCTTGAGAAGCATGAATTGGGTCAATATGTATGAGTAAAATGGGTTATGGTCTGTGATTGACAAGTTTAATATGACCTGGGCATGTGACTTGTATGGGATGGTTGGTTATAAAAGTGGCATTGTTTTGGCATGAGAAATGATTCAAATATTGATTGATGGAAATATGATGTTGGTTTGGTTAGGACGTAATTCCACAATAGTTTCGTGGTGGTGCCTAATTAGTCAGGGCATAATTCCATGAATCTCTAGGTGAGATCTCATGGTGGTGCCTCATTTGGTCAGGACGTAATTCCATTACCCTTCTTAGTGGGAGTTCATGGTAGTGCCTCATTTATATAATTTAGTAAGGATTCAAGGTAAGGATTGCATCCTAACACTCTAAAGAGTCAGTTAGTCTCACATAGAGCGTACTGACTCGAGTGGTGTGAGTAGTAGGAGGCCTGGAACACTTTAAGGGCTAACCTTGTGTGGGGGGATGAAACACCGTAACAATTAGCTTGATAGAGCAGCTCGGTAGAGTAGTAAAGACCACCACAAGTGCAAGCATCCGCTGAATCCAACTAATTATATGTATCTAGATGAGTCGTGTCTTGAGTCTCAGTGTATTGTTTGTAAGTCATAACATGATTGGTTGACATATGCATCTTGGACTATGAAATTGTATGTAACTGTATGATAAATCATTTTATGCTCTAGCTTACCCTTTGCTTGTTTGATTGTTATGTGTGTGGTTTTCTCTCTTTGCAATGATCATCAATTTATTTATGTGAGCATATGCAAGAACTCTTCGTGGTCAACAGAGAAATGGTGATTCCGCTGCATAGACTATTTAGGTTGGAGTTTGCTTGTTTATGTCTTCCTTTAGGGTTGTGGCCCATGTACCGCCTTATCTTAGAACTTTATTTTGAATACTTTAGATCTCTCGTTCTCTTTTGTAAGTGGCATCGTGGTGTGCCTTAATCCTTTCTTGATTCTTTTGGGATAAATGTAAGGAGTAGCGTTTATACTCCAAAATCTTGCTTGCTATATCATTCTGTGTAACATTTCCTTTAATTAGGGTTATTAATTAAATGGGGTGTTATAATTTTTATCTTCCATTCCTATCTTTAGTAGATAATTATTATGTTAAGGAAGATTTCCATATTCCATATATATATATATATATATATATATATATATATATATATATATATATATATATATATATATATATATATATATATATATATATAACAGCAAAATGAATAGAGTTTATACATTATTAGAGTTTTATTTTTTTCCATTTCAAACGTTATTATTGTAAATATGATATTTATAGTGATTATAATATACTTTATCAAACCTCACATAAATGATGGTTGATAATTAAAATTAATAATATTAAAAATTTGTGTGCTTTATATGTTGATACATTTAAAGTAGTTTTTAACAAACCTTTTAAAGAGTTTTTTAAGAAAAATGATAAATTTTTTCATAAGTTAAAATTAATACATACACAATAAAAAATAATTTTTTGAAAATTCACAAAAAAAAATAGAAAATAAATTATATATAAACTAATTTTAAACTTTAAAAGAAACTTATTATTTTTTTTCTTTTAATTTTTATTTTTACTGACAATTTATACTCACTTTAATGTTGTGATCTTCAATCGTAAAATGACCGCTACACAAATGGAAAGGAATAATATCTTTTAAAGAAAATTGTTTTCTGGTGTGATTAATGGATTATGATATTAACCTAATCGATTAACTTGATTACAGAAGCAAATTTTATTTTCTTGGATTAACCTAATTGATTATGTTGTTAGTGTAACCGATTAATAAGATAGATTGCAAGATTCCTTTTAAATATAATTCAATTGCAATCGATCTAGTTGATTAAGATGAAATTAAATTGATTTTATGAAGATACTAACTTAGTTTTACAATCAATTTAGACACATACACAAATCTTATTAAGATATACCTATCCTTAACCATTCATTACATATGGACATCATAAAAAAATAACAACAACTTAGATTTTTTATGACATAGTAACAACATAACAACAACTACGAGACCAGAGAACACTGTGTGAGGTACTGGTGCATTAGAAAATTTAATCCGAGAAGATGAGGATAGTTATGTAAACTATTTTGTGTATATATGAAGATATGAAGATGAAGATTTGGGTTTATGTTGGTTGATGAAGGAAAAGAAACTAGAGAAAAAGAGGACAATCATCTAGTTTTACGTGAAGAAGATTGATATGGTCTATAATGCCCGGTCCTAACTAATTTATAATGTACTATAGATCTCGAAGCGCATTTCGGATAGTCCAGAACTTAGGTGTGATTTTCAAATTGTTCAATCCAGAATTCAAGTGTGTTTTTTAGATTGACCAATCAGATTGCATTTTTATATCCGGTAATGCATTTGAATTGTATAATTCAAAACTCTAAGTATTATTTCTGGATCGGTCAATTAGAAAGCATTTCCGGATTTGGTTATACATTTCGGATTGTTCGATCTGTCAAAATGGGTTGGAACCTGCGAGCCAATCTGGTTCAATACAGATTCAGACCAGGTTGGGTTGAAATTTTTTTACAAATTTTAATACGGGTTGATTTTTGACCCGGCTCATTTAGAACGCGGCTTATCCGGGTTGAACCCGTGGTGAGCAGGGTTGGTGAGCCAACCCGCAGATAAAAGGGTCACACAAGTGTTTTTTTTTTATTAAGTTGGGTTTTATATTTGAGTTATGTTAGGTTGTTTTTTTATCCAACACATAAATAATTTGTATTTAGATTTTAATTAGAATTACAATTTAGTTTTGACTGAAAAAAAAATAAAAAAATAAAATTTTAATTGAGTGAACCCGTGAGCCAACTCGTTTAACCTGCTAACTCGTGGTGGGCCGAGCTGGGTTCGAATTTTTTTGGCTCGCTAAAAAGTGAGCCGGGTTAGATTGACTCACTAAATCATCAACCCGTGGTGGGTCGAGCCGGGTCGGGCCATGTTACCCATTTTGACAGCTCTAATCCATAATGTGTAAAAGTTGCAAGGGTCTTTCTTCCTACACCTCCAAGCATTTCTTCTGCACCTCCAATTTTTTTTTTAAATTCCCAAAAAACTCTTTGACCATTTAAGGAAACTCACAAACATCACACCCCCCAAAATTACTTTTAGATGTCGACTTCTAGAAGTCAAAATATGACTTCTGGAAGTCAAAATATATCACCGGAAGTCGACTTTCGGAAGTTAAAATATATCACCGGAAGTCAAAATATATCGCAGAAGTCAACTTCCGAAAGTCAAAATATCACCGGAAGTCGACTTCCGGAAGTCAAAAAACATTACCGGAAGTCGACTTTCAGAAGTCAAAAAATTAATTTTATTTGAAATATTTTTAATTCTTTTTAAAATTTATGTTTTCTAACTTATTTTATTTTATTTTTTAAAACACATATTAAAAATATTAAAAATTATAAAATATATAAATTTAAAAGAAAAATTTCTTTAAAAATACAAAATAAATAAAACAAATGCTAAATAAAAAAATAAAAAATAAAATTGAAAAATAATTTAAATTAAAATAAGAAAAAAATATATATTAATATATGACTTCCGGTGTATATATATAAAAAGGAAGTTTATATATATATATATATATATATATATATATATTTCTTTTTAGTTAAAGTATTACTATTTTAATTTAAATTATTTTTCTATTTTATTTTTAATTTTACTTTTAATTTTTTGATATTATTATAATTATTATATTTATATATTTCATGTGTATAATATTTTATATTTTATTTGAATTTTTAATTTTATTTAAAATTTAAATATTAGTTTTAATTATATTTTTAAAATTTGTAAATTATATATTTTTTTTATTTTTAAATTCAAATTTATTTTTATATAATTTATTAAAAATTTAAAAAAAATAAAAACGAATTAAAAAGAATCATATTTAAAATAACCTATATATATATATATATATAATGAAATTTTAAATTCAAAAAAAACGAATATATATACATATATATATATATATATATATATATATATATATATTTTTTTTTTTTTTTTTTTTTTTAATTTAAGGTTTTATTATTTTAAAATCAATTTAAATATTAAATAAAATTAAATGAAGCAGAATAATTTTTTTTATTTAAAGTTTAATATTATTTTAATTTTACTTATTTTTATATTTATATTTATTTTTCAGTATATTAAATAAATAAAAATTGTATATAGAGATATTAATATTTTTTTAAAATAGATATTAAGAAATATGAATACATAAAAGATAAATAATATAATAAATAATAAACTGAAAAAACAATTAAAGTTAGAAAACATATATTTTTAAAATTTTTGACTTTCGGAAATTGACGATTTCCGGTAATGTTTTTTGACTTCCGGAAGTCGACTTCCGGTGATACATTTTGACTTCCGAAAGTTGACTTTCGATGATACATTTTGACTTTCGGAAATCGACTTTCGGTGATACATTTTGACTTCCGGAAATCATATATTTTGACTTTTGAAAGTCGACATAATTTTGGGAGTGTGGTGTCCATGAGTTTCTTTAGATGATCAAAAGGTATTTTGAGAATTTAAAAAAATTTTAGAAGTGTAGAAAAAATTTTGGAGGTGCGGGAAGAAAGACCCAAGTTGCAAGAATGAAGAATATGAGAGATGGGACTCTAAGAGGTGCAAGTGCGGCCCATGGTGAATGAGGGGAAAGAGAAATTAGAGTTACGTTTTTACTTTTTATAGAGAGATAAAGTTGAGATTTTATAATTTGAAGGGTGAAGAAAAAATGGGGGTGCAGGAAGAAATGAGCATAAAATAATGGTCTAACAAACTTATCTTATAACCATTCCTTAACCCAATTTATTTTATTTCTTATTTTAATGTTTGTTATACGTTAAAAATAGAATCATTATTTGTTGCACCTCTATAACTTCTCATTGCACCTCCCACGCGAAAGACCAAAGAATGGATTTTTAGTGTTGTAATGAACTCATTTCAAAATATCTCATAATAGATTTATTCTTATAAAAAAGAAATTCTAAAATAATTTAGAATTTATTCATTTCAAAAATTAGTGTTCGTTTTGGAATTCTAGACTTAGGGATAGATGGGCTTTGGACCTCTCTTTTTTTTCTTTCGGACTCCATGGAAGTTGTTTCTTCCATTCGTGTACCTATCAATTTTTTAAGATGACTATTTTATCCTTGTAAAAATGACATTTGGACTTTTAATTTTAGAACGGGTCTTCAGGAATAGAATTTTTGAAATTTTCGGAATGATATTTTTTAAACAAAAATTTCTGAAAAGGAATTTGCTAACACAAAATTTTTGAAATAAATTTTGAAATAAAATTCTGGAATGCATTGTGGAATATATTTTCTGAAATAGGTTTCTGAAACAAATTTTCCAAAACATATATAATAACTTTTGGAATAAATTTTCCTATATGCTATATTTTCTGGAAAGTTTTTTCAAAATATATGAAATAGTTCTTGAAAAAAACATTCTGAAATGAGCTCTGTTAGAATTTTTTTTTCTCTTCTACTTTCTCTGCAGATGTAGAGATGAATAACAATGATGGTGTGGTGTAATAGTGAAGAATATTTGAGTATTTTTCTTATACTGTATGATACAGTGAGAAATTTAATGGAGCACAGTGAGTAATTAAATTACATTGTGCACACCTTCAACTTTTCCAAATCAGTGTGGCATGGTGCAGAAACAATAACATTTTTTGCATTATTTTGTAATATTACTAACAATCTCACTAGTAGAAAATGTTCCTACAATGTCACTTCATTTATGTTTGTCAGACCAAGAAGTGAAAAATATGGGTGTTATTTTTGTGATTAAGACCTAAATTTTTTATGTTAGGTGTCCTAGATTTGAATTTAATGTAAAAGGGGCATTTTTTTTTAATTATGAACAAGGTAAAAATAAGTGTATTTTGTACATATAATTGATGTTTAAAGTAAACACCTTTAATACAACAATCTTTGATTTATCTGTTTGTTGCACTTGTAACAGAAAAAACTTGATTTCAACATTTCTCACTCAAGAGCTTGAATTGGGTGGTTCTCCACTCTAAATGTTCTTTTCTATCATTTTTTTGTACCATGTTTTCTTCTTTTTTTTTTTATGGAGAAGGTTTCTCTTCCACCAAATTAAATAATCCTTTTGTTATGGGTGAATGCACACTAATGCACTAATGCATTAATGCTATGTATCTCCATTTGATTGTTTGGACCAAAACTCTGATTATTTGTAACATTTCAATCACAAATAGTACATATATGGATGTCTTTATTGAATTTACTTTGATTCTTCATTATTGATTTTTAAAATTTTGGATTTTAAAATTTGAAATAAAATGTTTCACATAATTCTTAAGTTTATACTTATACTATTTAAATTAATTTAGTCATAAATAAATATTGTAAAACTATTAAAATTATAATCTCATCTTTAAATATAATTTTAAATATAGGAATTAATTAATTATTTTAATTCTAAAATGTACGATTACAATTATAAGCCAATCTCTAACAATAATTTGAAATATAAGGACTGTTTAATTACTTTATAGTCTTCCTAAAGACTTAAATAACTTTGGTCATTTGAATTATTTTAGAAAGTAAATTATATAAAGAATAAATTGTGGAGAGATTATGAACAAATCATTGTTTAAGGGTGGATTATTTTTTGAGCTTATTAACAAACAAAAAAAAAAGAAGTTAATTTAAACTTCATGTTACTATTTTTCTATCCTTTATCATGTCCATCTTCTTCTAACTCTATTTTTTCATCTTTCCATTCCAATCAACTAAAAGAAATAGAATTCATATTTATTTTTTTCTGTCTTGAAAATATATATATATATATATATATATATATATATATA
>Ga0214543_1011158_pt1 | contig 12800 bp, 3 predicted proteins | sample CNSS2metaG_FD_160094 | JGI IMG/M metagenome (GOLD analysis project Ga0214543, IMG submission 160094) | Root nodule microbial communities from cowpea collected in UCLA plant growth center, Los Angeles, California, USA - CNSS2 | ecosystem: Host-associated > Plants > Roots > Nodule | place: USA...
CAAACTTTTTATAAAATCAGATGTTTCTATTTCTTCTCTTCTTCTTTATTTATCAATGGTTAGTCTTTTATCTGTTCTGATATATTTCACTTTATTTTTAATAAATATAATTTTAATATATATATATATATATTAACTTAATAATATTATAATATTATCACCTATTAATATAATATCACACATATTTAAAAAAATGTATACACACAGGCGCGATAGCGCCTGTGTTACGCTAGTTACTGATAAAGGGGATTCCCTTTTTGTGTCCACTTTTCAAAATACCGATTTTACCCTTTAAATATAATAATTTATTAAATTTTTAAAAATTGACCGTTACTTTTACAAATTTTTTATAAAATCGGATGTCTATGCTTCTTCTCTTCTTATTTATTTATCAATGATTATTCTTTTATCTGTTCTTATATATTTCACTTTATTTTTAATAAATATAATTTTAATTTATATATTAACTTAATAACATTATAATATTATCATCTACTAATATAATATCACGCATATTTAAAAAGTGCATACACACAGGCACAATAGCGCCTGTGTTACGCTAATATATATAATGATAATAATAATAATAATAATAATAGGATATTGGTATGTTAATTACTAGTAATATTAATACTAATTATATATTATTATTATTATTATTATATAATTATTATTCAATGTGTATGGACTAAACAGTGATCAAATTTCAATCGGGGATCATTTTCAGTTTTTGTGAAAAGCATTGGCTAGGTCGACCCTAGTTTTTTTATATAAAAAATTAAATAACACGTGACACTTCATTTGTTATTTTTAACGCCGTCCAAAAATAGGGACTAAAAACAACGATTTTGAAAATATTGGGACCAAACAGTTACTAAGTTTCAACTAGGGACCATTTCCAAATTTAGATCAAACTTGAGGGACTAAAAACATATTTTTCCCGTGTAAATCTCTTATGTCCTACTAAATATAGTTTTTTCTTACTTCTCATCCAGTTATAGAAAATTTCATGATCTCTCACCACATAATATTTTTCTCTATGTGGGTCTAATATTAGTAGAGTCGGGATCATCTCTTTTCAGAATTTCAATTTAATGAAAAACATTCAATCCCTTAACATAATATTTGCTCCTTGAAAACAAGTATGTTGGCATACTAGATACCACATGAAATTATCATCATACACTCTACATATATATTCCGTCTCAATCAAGCACTCATCACATATCACATATGTACTTCATACCAAAATAAATGTTAATAAATCACAATTAATTTCCCATCGCATTAATATAATATTCAAATACAATGTATTCATCAAAAAAATAGCAAAAAATAAACCAATTTTAACATTTAAAAACTATAGTTTTAAAAGTTTATAAAACACTATCTCACTCAATAAACTCTTGGCTTACTGAACAAATTAAACATATTTTGAGATTCACTCAGCTAGAATTATGCTCGCTCAGTCATAAACGTCAATACACCTAGTGAATTTTGGGTTGTTTAGCAAAATTTATGGTTGCTCAGCTAGTGAATTTTAGAAGATTTTATAAATACAACAATAGTAACAAGAATTTACTCGCCCAATGACCAAAACTCTCATGTTTTTTACTAAAATGAGTTTCACCAGACAAGAAACTGACCCGCACGTCAAACAAAACACTAGAAATCTTGTTTAAATACTCGCCTAAGGAGCAATAATCTTTGAGCTCTCTAAATTTTAAATACTCGAATTTTGTTCAATGAAAAGATGATTTGTCCAATAAAACTGCACAATTCAAAAGCCCAAACAAATATAACAATATATCAAATTGGTTGTAACTAGGCATTTCCATATATTTCTGATACCAAAAATACTATATTTAGTTTTAAAATAATGTTCCATTGAACCAATTTGACTCAATTAATATATCATACTCATTTCTTTACTCATAGCTCACAAAAACATTTTAATTCAAACATCTCATTTCAACATTCAACAATCATCTAGAACACATAGATCGTCTACATCAATTATCAACTTTAGTGACAAATAGAAAAAAAAAAACTAGTTTTTCTTAGTTGGATAAGCTTCTTGACTTAAACTAAACTCTAAGAGATCTCACTTTCACAATATGTAATACTTATACACTAAAAACTAATATCAACAATCCAAATATACCTTATCATTCCTAAACACACAAATATTCATCTTCATCTAAATGAGTCACGTATGTACATTACCCTTCCAATGCATGCAAAAAATTAATAATTATCTCAAAAAAAGGTAAAAATAAACTTATTTAAATAAAAATTCCGATATAATATAATTGTTTTACTTTACACCCGAATCTATATAATAGACTCTGATTTTGAAAAAAAATAAACAAATTTCTCAGAATCTATAAAGAAAGAAAAAAAAGAAAAAAAAAACAGAGATATAGTAGTCTTTTATTAAATAAACTTGAATATATCTTTCTATTTATAAACTTTACATTCTAATAATAAAATATTCAATCTTCATATAAAAACATTATCGCCACTTTTAATTATTTTCTAAATCTTTACAAATTTCAAATTAAACAATATCAATATCAATATTTATTGTTATTAACATCATCTAATAATATAGCCAATCAATCATTTTTAGTATATTGTATGAATATAAAAGGGAAAATAAAAGTTATTGGATGAATTTAGTTGTACTATTATTTAAAAAAAAAAGGTTTTCTTTAATGAAATAAGCATATTTATGATTTTTAATTATTTTTTTTTTACCTTTTTAAGCAGTAAATTTCAAGTAAGTTTTCTTTTTTAAATTACCTATTTTAAAAATATTTATTTGAAGTTTAATTAAACTGACACATACCAATTAACTTGTAAAAAGATGGATTTTACTATTCTTTATTTAAATTTTTTCATTTTTTTTCATTTGAACTTTCAATGTTTTTCAAATTTTGGAAGTCCTCTTATAATGCTGAGTTTTCTCTCTCCTTACTTTATAAATCTATATTTGAATCTTTTAAATTGACATTATATAAGTTTATTAAAATCTATAATATAAGATCATAATAATAATAAAAATCTTACAAAAAAGGGAGAGTAATAAGTAGTAACATTTCTATAGTTCTTTTAAATTTGCAATCTTTTAATATTAAAATAATATCTCAAAATCTTTATTTGAATCTTTTAAATGGACACTATATAAGTTCATTAAAATCTATAATATAAGATAATAATAATAATAATAATAATCTTACAAAAAAAAGTAATAACTTGTAACATTTTTATAGTTTTTTATTCTAAATTTGCAATCTTTTTAAAATAATATCTCAAAATCTCAATCTGATCAAATATTCATAGCTAAAATTAAGATAATATAAAATAAAAAACATGAAATTTAAATTATATATGTCGTAATACACTAAAATAAGCATGAAATTTAAATTATAAACGTCATAATACACTAAAAAAAATCTTGAATAATAACTAATTTTAATGACAAAAAATAATTAATGACCAATTTAAATATTAATTTTAATAATTAAAATAATTTTAAAAAATTATAATTAATTTTTAAATTAATTATTAATTTATATTATAAATTGGTCTATAAATTAGTAATTAATAATATTAGGTATCAATTTTTCTATAAAAAAAAATTATCTCTAATTAAAAAATAAGTTTTTTATATATATATATATATATATATATATATATATATAATTATCTTGTAGATTTTAATTATATTTTGCCTTATTATTTATTTATTATGTTTAATTTAACATCTATTAATAAAAATATTGAATTAAGTCTTTTAGTTTTAAAACTCAATTGATGTAATTTCTATCAAGTATCTCGACATTTAAAAATCGATGTAAATTAAAAGGACATTATTGATTTATAAATTGTTAGTTACATTCCGTTTATTATAAATTATATTGTATGTAAATTGAAATCATCATTATTTTTTTAATTATTTTGTGGTCTATTCAACGAAATGTGATCACATAATTATATTTTTAAAAATATATTTTATTAATAATAAGATCAAATAAAATAAAACAAAAATAAATAATAGACTAGTCTATTACTTAATATAGCTTTTATAAAAAAAATAATATTATGATGGATTAAATATGTTTTTGGTCTCTTAACTTTAATTAAATCTTGGAATTAGTCCATTTTGAAACTTTGTACCACTTTCGTTCTTCATCTTTCGAGATACGTGAATTTAGTCATTTAATCAAATTTTGTTAAATTTATTTGACATTTCAAGCACATTTCATGATAATATTTGACTTAATATTAAAACAAAAAAATTATGTTAAACAATATAAATAACTCAAATACAATCATGAAATACATACGAATCATCAAATCAACCCAACAAAATTAGTTAAACAATATAAATTCACGTATTTTGAAATATAAATGACTAAATTAGTCTAAATTTCAAAATGGACTAATTTCAAAATTCAAAAAATAAAAACATATTTAACCCCGTCTCAATAAATGAACCAAATCAATGAAGTTTTTCCATAATAAACACATTTTCCTTTGCAAAAAGGTTTTCCAACAAGGATGGTTTCCTACTATTCAGAATTTTAAAAGAAGAGAATCCCAATTTTTCTTTTTATAGAAAAGTATAAATATAATAAAAGTAAATAAATATAAATATTAATGTAAAACAAAAATTTGAAAATAAAAATAATTTTTTTTATAAAATTACTTTTTTAACCATTTATAAAATAGTGTCGACTTACCTGTTTAATATTTGTGTCTAGATATAAAATGTTGTCATTTTTCATTAGTTTTTCTATTTTAATGTTGTTTTGTTTTCTATTCTTTGTACTTTTAATATCATTTTCCATTGTTATTATTATGTACATTAATACTAGTAGTACTGTTCCGGCTAAAGTCGAGAAGCTTCAAATTATAAAGACAAAAATTATGTCTCTTTTGTTATTTTTTTTCTTTTTTCTTCTCACCTCTTTTGATGTAACATCCCAATTTATTAATTTAAAACATTAGATAATGATAAAAAACTATAAACCAACATATAAATATGTAAAATCTAGAATCTTTCACGAGAAAAATAAAATATTTTTAAGAGATAATTAATATTTTATCGACAAGAAGAATCTAATAACCATTACTCTCTTTAGAAAGATCATCAACACGGGTAAGCTAAAATAATTTAAATCATACTATTTTAAAACTTTAAGCTTTTGCAAATCATACATCTTATTTTCAATTAACATATCACATTAAACAATTAAAGTCCAACCAAAATGATAAAAATAGAAGTCCGCATATCTCTTTCATACATCATCATATATCAGACACTACCCCAGGAGGACTAGGTGTATTGATTAAAATTTGAGACCCTGCACATGTTATACTCACCTTCACCTTTCAACGGTTCTCGCCATTTCATGGTCACATCTCATACCAAATAATATAACATGGTAAATCACCCATATGCAGATTTGACCTTTAGTGACAAATTTTTCTATGAGGACATCCTTTAACTTTCACCCTAAGTATCTTCCTCTCACCCATTTCTTTAACTCTATAAACTTTGACATCAATACACTGCACATATCATCCAAATAGTAGCATTCCCAACTCAAGAATTAGTACCCTCTCATTCCATATCATTTATATCAAACCAAAGTAAAAATACGACTACTTCAAAATACATAACATTAACACATAGTTCATACATCACATTCTCATATAATTTTAAATATCACACTATGTCATACATATGTATTTCAATTCAATATGAACTCATCACATAACATAAAATCACCTAGTATTTATTTCAACTAAAATGTTAATAATTCATTATTTGTTTTCTATTGCAATCGCATAAAATTCAATGATATAAAAACAACAAAATGTATTTCTCTAAACACATACCTCTAATCGACAATCTCAACGATCATAACGAAAAATCATATGTTTAGGACCTATTGTCAAAATTTCAATCTGATAAAATGGTTGACGAAACGGAAATCCCAATTTTCCCGAGATGACTTAAAATAAGAAAATACGATGGCGCCCAATGAGAGAATGCCTCAGCCAACAAGCAAGCCTCCCCTATACTCAATTTTGGCAATCGCTCAACGAGTAGTTGGCTTGTCTAACGAGTTTGCATAAACTATACACGAAATTTTGCAAAATAGGTAGTGTCTCTAACCCCAATTGAGTGTTTTCTCCTTCTTTATACGAATCAAACAAAACCCAAATGCATAAAATGACTCATTAGAAGCTAAGAGTATCATCCCATAATGTTAACCTCATAGCCACAACTCATAAATCAAATTGAGGGTTTAAAACCCCAATTTACTCTTTCAACAAAGTTTTCTATCTAAGGGTGATCCTTTCTTTATAAGTGCCAACTTCCGTACCTTACATCGTTAGTATAATGTGTCCTATTACTTTTCTATATTGCTTCTGTTTAATACGACATCAATTTAGGAAGTAGTGTAAGAACTCCTGGAACAAAAACGAATATAATCATCATTAAGTCAACAATTACATAAAATCATCGTTAAGTCAACAATTACATAGTTTATGATCATCTTTAGGTTGATGACTATCTAACCTTTGGTCATATCGGGCAATCCAACTTATATCAAATTGATCTCAACTAAATTTGAAATTGGAATCTAGACCTAAAACATTCAATCTCTATTTTTCAACGATACTCTTGGTGGAGACTAGGGATGTCAACGGGACGGATAGGGTACAGGTAGTAGCTCCCCCGTACCCTACCCGCTGGATAAATATCTGCCCCGTACCCGTATCCATATCCGTCGGGTATCCGTTATGCGGGAAACCGCCTATTTTTTTCATATCCGCGGGTATCCACGAATACCCGCGGGTATTTACAAAATTATTTAAAAAATAAATATTTAATCATAAATTTAAATAAAATAAAATACATCATTGTCATAAATTTTAAATAAAGTTCAAATAAACTCAAGTTCATACAAGTTCAAATAATTATAAAAGTAAATATAAAATGACGTTCAACAAAATGAAAATTCTTTAATTAGTGTTTACATAAAAAAGTCCAATTGATTCCTAAAAAATAAACAAAATAAAAAAATAATAAACCTCAATTACCACGTGCTAAGTATTCTTATTTTGATTCCATCATTTCACAACAAACATACCATAAATGTCATTGTCCATTGTCTATATTGGATTTGATGTATATGCCCCATTTCAAATAAAGGAAAGAGAAGAATATCAAGGGTGTACTTGGAAGAAGACAACCTACCAATAATTAAAAAAATGAAGACATAATACTTTTTACTAATATATATATATATATATATATATATATATATATATATATATATATATATACTTTTGTGAATTAAAGTTTAGCGGGTACGGGTATCCACGGGTACGGATACTATGATACCCGTACCCGCCCCGTTAACATGCGGGTATCAAAAATATCCGTATCCGCAGGTAGCGGGTATCCATTTTTAATATCTATTTTTTATCCGTTGCGGATTTTATCCGCAGATACCTGTGGGTACGAATTTTTTTGACATCCCTAGTGGAGACATCACCACTCACATGACACATAGATAGATCACAAATATAAAATTTTATATTCATATATTAAATAATTTAAAACTTTTATTTTATTCAAAAATAAAGGATATGAAATAATTAAAGGAAATTAAAATGGATAAATCGGTGAACAGAGTAAAAAATAAACTATAATGTAAAACGGTTCTGGAGTGCAACTTCCAAATCAATAATTATTGGCAGAAAAGGAGATATTTTTAAAAAATATCCATACAAATATACTGCATACAATGGCAATCAGAAAAACTCGCGACATTCCTCAATCATACAAAAAAATAAATAAATATAGGATAGTGAAAGTGAATTATGGAAACACAAATGTTGATAAAATAAAATAAAATAATCTAGTTATTTGATTAGTATTTGATAAATATAGAGTGGACCCTACAAATTATCAACGCTAGGTCTGGTGATGACTCAAGAAAAGAAGGGAGGGAAGGCGCTTTCCTATAACCGCGTCGTCAAATAATTAAGAAACGTTGGCAGAAGGGACCCTAAGTTGCTGCGCCCTAAAATCGCGTTTACAAATTAGAGATTACGTCCTTCCGAGAAATAGTCGCTACCTTCTAATTTCCAAACACATCACAAACACAAACCCGCATACACATGACACGCTAACACTATAAATTCCCCTCTTTCCCTTCCTTTCTCCACACCAATACAAAGACAAAACGTCCCAGCATATGTCTCAGAGGCCCACGGTTCCACACTCTTCTTCCATAGCCTGTGGCCTCCATTCTCATCTCCTGGTATCCAGTGAGATGAACCCTAATTCCAATTGGTCTCAATAGCTTCAAATTTCTCTACTTTTTCATCTCATTCTTTCAAAAATCAAACCAATTCATTACCACTAACTCTAGTTAACCCTTATTCATCCCCATTCTCATTTTCCGACACAACAAAAACATCATCATCATCATGGGTGTCAAAGGTTTCGTCGAGGGAGGCATCGCTTCCATCATCGCCGGATGTTCCACACATCCACTTGATTTGATCAAGGTCCGCATGCAGCTCCAGGGAGAAAACAACGCTCCCAAACCGGTTCACAATCTCCGACCCGCACTCGCCTTCCAATCCGGTTCAAACGTCCACGTGGCGACCATTCCGCAGGCTCGTGTGGGCCCCATAGGGGTCGGCGTCCGCCTCGTTCAGCAAGAAGGCCTTGCGGCCCTCTTCTCCGGCGTCTCCGCCACCGTCCTCCGCCAGACGCTCTACTCCACCACCCGCATGGGGCTCTACGACATCCTCAAGACCAAGTGGACCGACCCCGCCTCCGGCACCATGCATCTCGGCCGCAAGATCGAGGCCGGCCTCATCGCCGGCGCCATCGGAGCCGCCGTCGGAAACCCGGCGGACGTTGCCATGGTTCGAATGCAGGCCGACGGGCGCCTCCCGCCGGCAGAGCGGCGCAACTACAAGTCCGTCGTGGACGCCATCCTGCGTATGGCGAGGCAAGAGGGCGTTACTAGCCTGTGGAGAGGTTCATCGCTTACTGTGAACCGCGCCATGCTCGTGACTGCGTCGCAGCTCGCGTCTTACGACCAGTTCAAAGAGATGATTCTCCAGAGGGGCGTGATGCGCGATGGGCTTGGGACCCATGTCACGGCGAGTTTCGCGGCAGGGTTCGTGGCGGCGGTGGCGTCAAACCCCGTGGACGTGATCAAGACGAGGGTGATGAACATGAAGGTGGAGCCTGGGTCTCCGCCACCTTACGCCGGCGCGTTGGATTGTGCTCTGAAGACGGTGCGTGCGGAGGGGCCCATGGCCCTCTACAAGGGTTTCGTGCCTACGATCTCGAGGCAGGGACCCTTCACCGTTGTGCTGTTCGTGACACTGGAACAGGTTCGCAAGTTGCTTAAGGATTTTTGAACGGTAGATCGACGAAGAAGACGATGACGAAAATGCTTCTTTCCTTTTCAATAAGATCTGTTTTGTTTTGGTGTTGTGTTGTATTGTGATACCGATATTGTAGTACTAGAATGGTAATTTTGTTTATTTTATCTGTGAATCAATGAGAAGTTTAAGTTTTCCGATTGGGTTTTGACACCATAAATCATAGTTTCGGTGGAAATGAAATTTCTGATCTTGTTTTTTTATTTTACATTTTGCTTAGGAAATTTGATTCCTCTGTATTACATTATGACTGACTCTGTTTTCGAGTCTTTCTCACACACAACCCAACACGACGGATCACATTTATTTATGTTGGGGTTTGGGACCATTAGACGCGTAAAGTCTCTCTCTCCCTTTTTGTATATCCGTGTGTGAACAAAGTGCTAAGGAATAGGATTGTTCTTTACTTAGTTCGTGTTTGTTTTAATGTTTCTTCCTTCATTTTATCTCATCGATCTTCCATTCTTTCTAAACCTCCCCTTTCAACTTTATTCTCTACATTTGGTTGGTACCAAATGCTAGAAACAAATGAATTATTTATTTAGAAAATTATTGACAGACACCATGTTCCGAAAGATCTGATGAGAGATAAAAAAGAGAAAGATCTTATGAAAGATAAGAGAGATCTTTCTAGAGATAAAAGAGAAGTGTAAATAAAACACGTCATGAGGAAATAAGCGAGATTGAGAAAATAATGGGGTCATGGAGTCTAAGATATTCGGATATTATTACTCTATTTATATACGAGAAGGATTAAATAAGTTCTTTGTAAACATTTTAGTCTAATTTTCTTTTTCTTTTGAAATGGAATCTTCGATTAAAAGGACTGTCCCAAATCTGTTGAGCCTAAGGGCTAGCCCATAGGGTATCCCTAAAGCAGTCAAGAGTTCCCATTTAGCTGTCGTTTGCAAATTGTTCCCTCTCATACACTCACTCTTTCTTTTAGAACGCTCCGCTAGGGTTACTCACAGTTCTTGGTCAAGCTAGTTCTAAGATCAACTCTTCCCCACATAAGTTAAACCTCAGTCCCTACTGGTTCCTTTCAAAGTTTCTTTTTGCTCTTCCCCACATAAGTTAAACTTCAGCCCCTACTGGTTCCTTTCAAAGTTTCTTTTTGTATTTTTTCGCTAGAGGTCCACTTTAGTAACCTCGTCCCTTTTTTCTGTGTCGTTGTTCCAGTTCATAGATCTGTTCTTGGAGCTACTGGTTCCGTTGGTTTAAGAGTCGAAGTTCGATATTAGCTCCTTTCTAGGTAAGGGAAGCAAGATCCTTTTGTATATTCCATGAGATCTACTTGTTGTACATTTATTCCATGATTAAATAGACTGTGTGTGGGTATGAGTTGCTGGAATGCATGTTTGAACTGTTTGGGGCGTGTTTGGGTGACTGTTGCACGAGGGAACAATGGTGAGCGCTAGTTTTCCGTCCAAGCGAGCATGTCTCGCCTAGGCGAGATTAACAGAGGCTTGCCCAGGCCATTTCACGCGAGCTATCACTCAAGCGATTAACCACGTTTTGAGCGAGCGAGTGTCTCGCTCAGGCGAGGAAAGTCTCGCCTAAGCGAGAAGGAGCTGATGGCCACTGTTCTTGATGTTGAACTCTCGCTTGGGCGAAAGAAGCTCGCCTGAACGAGAGTCCCTCTCGCTTGAGTGAGGCCTTTCTGCCTGAGCGAGAAGTTAGGCGAGAATGCGGCCTGTATGGTTGTTTCCCTGTTCTAAATTGTTGGCTCTATGTTTGTGTTGATCTTGCTTTTAAAATACGAATTGGGTGATTATGTATGAATGAGATAATCTATATTCTGTAATGGGTGAGTTCAATGTGAATTGGGCATGTTACATGTATGGTTGTTTCATGGATTGAATATGATGAGTTAGGTATGTATTTGATATAAGATAAGAAATGATGACTTTTGACATGGTATTGGCATGAGGTACAGTTCTATATTCGTGGATTTGGGAAGGATGAGTTGTTATTGATTCAACATGGAATATGAATGAAAAATGGCTAAAAGGGTTGGTATGAGATTTATATGTGTGATAAATATTACTTGATTGATTGAGTATAATTGGTATGTGGTCAGTACGTAAACCCATGAGCCTCTAGGTGAGATCTTATGGTGGTGCTTTAGTGGTCGGGACGTAATTCCATGATCCCTATTAGTGGGAGTTCATGGTGGTGCATCATCTATATAATTTGGTAAGGATTCAAGATAAGGTTATATCTTGACACTCTAAGGAGTCAGTTAGTCTCACTTAGAGCGGACTGACTCTTGTGGTGAGAGTAGTAGGAGGCCTGAAACTCATTAAGAGCTAACCTTGTGGGGGATTGAGACATTGTAACACTTGTAACACTTAGCTCAGGGGTGAGCAGATAAATCCACCACAAGTGCAAGTATCCGCTGAATCCGACTAGATTATATGTATCCGGATGAGTCGAGTCCGAGTCTAGTGTATTGCTTAGGGAGTCATGTTATCATTTTTGTCATGAAATTCATTTTTATCTCCAATATATTTTTTCATCTTCTCCCAACTTTTATGCAATTATGTTAAAATGATGTATATTAATTAAATATTTTTTATGTCTATCATTTGAATATTTTTACCTTTTTAATATTTTTATTTATTGTATATTTTCTTTTCACATGAGAATTTTTAACACTATCAATTTAAGTGTTCCATACTATAAATCTTTCATTTATTAGGTAATATAAAAAATTTATCTTCTTTATTCTATTATTATTAATTTTTGTTTCATTTGAAGAACTATCTTATTTCGCTAAAACGATTTTCGTTATATATTAATCATCGACTATCGACTAAGTTGATATTTCAACAATTTTCTTAGATCTCTAAGGTATTTCTCATCTTATCATACCCTTAATTATACATTTATTTTTCTTGGTGTGATTTCATTCAACTGTCTCTCAAATTGTTTATAAGAAACACATATGATAATTTTTTAATATTTTTATTTGTTGTTTATTTTTATAAGGTAGAATACTATTTTAAAATTTTTTATATAATTATTTTTATTTTCTAAGTCATTATCATATGTGTAATTTTAGCAATATAATTTTACAAGTAAATTTTATTTACTGTAATATAATAATTTAATGTAAATGCCATGGATCTTTTTTACTATCATCCAACATATATTGGAAATCAAAAGGTGAAAGATCTATGTTAACATTTTATTATTATTACTTTGACCTTTGTTCTTTGTATGATTTTGATAAAGTGATTTAATATATAACTTTTATTATATATATATATATATATATATATATATATATATATATATATATA
>Ga0214543_1011161_pt1 | contig 12796 bp, 7 predicted proteins | sample CNSS2metaG_FD_160094 | JGI IMG/M metagenome (GOLD analysis project Ga0214543, IMG submission 160094) | Root nodule microbial communities from cowpea collected in UCLA plant growth center, Los Angeles, California, USA - CNSS2 | ecosystem: Host-associated > Plants > Roots > Nodule | place: USA...
TGTTCGTTGGGAGACGACTTTGGGTTACTTTACCCTTACTATTTTGTTGACTACTTTCTTAACAATACTGAAGTTGTTATAAGATAAGTAGTATTAATTTGATCGCGTCAACGACAGCGTTATCACTGGGTTTATTTCATATTTAATTATGTATATGTGCATAGCTCACCCTATCTGTTTGTGTGTGGCGATGATCGGGTAACTTGTTATCTGGGAGCAGATGATGTTACAGGTGAGCCAGGAGCTGCATAGTAGCAGAGAGTGGGGATCAGTTACATGGGACTTTTATAAAGACTGTTATTTAACTTTCCATGTAATTTGAATTATCAAATTTTACTGTTTTGATCTTTAATTTGTAAAGGTGAATTTTGGATATTTTAACTATTAGTAGTATATTATGGGACTTTAAAGTTTTGAAATTTCCCGCGTTTTGGGAAATCAATCTATAGTAAACAAGGTATTATTAATTAAAGTGTTATTTTTTATTTATTGTTTTAAGTAATATCCTACCAGGATGTTACAAATATTCTCCTCTTTTGCCTTTTCTTCTTCATCTCTTTTCTTCCTCTCTTTTATCTCTTTTTCCTCTTGTTCTCTTTTAGCACAAAACTTCTCAAGCTCTTCTTTTTCTCTCTTCTTTTCATACTCTTGAAGCTTTTTAAGTTTTGCTTGCTCTCTCTTATGGTTTTCTCTCTTTCTTTATTTACTCAAGAGTAAGTCCAAATTGTGCTTAAAATCTTTTTCTAGTCTAGAAAACTTAGCAAGATTTTGGATGAATGCATCACCTATATCAATGAAGTTTTCTATCCTAGCTTGTTGCTCTATAGTTATCCTAAAAGAAAGGGGAATGAAATGTTTCCACATGCATGCTTTCAATTCATAAAATGTATTAATGATGATTATCTCCCTTTTTTTACTCTAGACTGCCTCTCTTGCCACCATTCAGATGCACATCCTACAAACCTAGAAGTAACATGCCTAAGAATGTCAAATTGACTATATTTACTAAACAATGGTTGCACCAACTTCTCTGTATCCCACATCCAATCTCTAAATGATATTGGTCCTATATCCTCCCCAAAGAATGGAATGTTACTATGAAATGTATGATGCAACTAATTACTACCATGCTTATGCAACCTAGGACTATATGTAGAATATGTACTCATGGTGATTGAATGAACTTATGCACTTGGATAAAAGGGTGAAAGAAGAGGACTAGCACAAGTGTACCTCCAAGTAAGCGAGGTGAGTCTCACAGACTTCTTAAGTACCAAGGCTAATCCTTGCCAAGGTTACACTTGCAAAAGTACTCAAAGTTCACAAAAAGGTTCAAGTAATAAGTAAATAAAATCACTTGAAACAAAGCACACAAACAAACAAAACAAAGAAAATTTAACACTAAAAATGGACCCCTAATTGGCAAAAGATTAGAGACTTTGGTCTCACACTTAAGCCTCTATGCAACGTGAAAACATGAATATAGCTATGCGGCCTAAAGTAAGGTGAGAAAGCATTTAGAACTTTCAACACACTTATAACTAAAAACGAATCACTAATGGAGGGTGAAGGTTCTACTTAAGAGATGAGATTGAACACCTTGTGGTTCCCTAAGACACCTAAGTAGGCCAAATTACAAAGCAAAGAATAAACTACAATGTTGTAACAATTTGCATGCAATAATGTGCAACCAAACCACTCCAATTGTTGCTTCTAAGAGAGCACCCGAGAGCACCAATTTTTTTTTTTTTTTTTGTGAATTTGGAGGCTTTGTTGATGGCCAAAAGTAAGCACTAATTGAGGAATTTGTGAGGCAGCAAACACATCTTGAAATGGCTTTGAATTGGCACCAAATGACCATAATATAGCTGCAAAAAAAAAACAACAACAAAATAATACACAAAAACTATGCTAAGGCAAATGTTAGTACTCAACACTCATGCCAAGAAAATTAAGGCTCAAACTCTCCAAATTTGGTGAAGGGAAGGGTAAAGAAAAGATGAGCACAACCTTTAGAGATTTACTCCTTAACCACCCCCTAAGATGCTACCTATGCTAGCAACCAAATACAAATCAAACACTTAATTCATATCCATAAGCATTGGAACCAACATTACTTGCCAAATGAAAGAAAAAACACAAGAAAACCGAATTAGGAAATGCTAGACCAAATGGAATTATAGTGATAAGACGGAATTGAAATGCCAAGAATGGACAAGTAAAAAATTAAAGGCACACAAGGAGGGAAGCACAACAAAGAGAATCCTAGAAGGGAACTAGAATGGATCTACGAAAACAAAACAGAAACTACAGTGCTTGTAAGAAGGCCTATAATCCATTATGCATTGATGCCAATGGAAGGTTGTACACCACTCCAAATTGAAGGCATTTGATAGCAATAAAGGAGACACACTTAGGCCAACACATTGATGGACAAAAAGCACTGAAATTAGAGCTGAAAAACACACAAAAACGCATAAACAGAGAAAGATGGAAAAATACTGCACCAGTAAAAACGCTGACAACTGCCTCAACTTTGAGGATTTATCATATTTTTTGTATTGCACATTTTTGGACACAATTTTTTTTTAAAATTTTCGTGCAGATGTTCTTTAAGTCAACAAAAGTTAGCAAGTGAATTTGTGCACTGGATCGTTCTAGTTAAATCAAACAAAACTAATGTGCGTTTGTAAAGCAAAGTGAAAAAGAGGCACAACAATCACAAAAAACGTTGATTGTTGGCTAGACTTTGATGAATTATTGCGAATGCATGGTTTTGAGTGATTCTTGTTGCAAAAATTTCGTTGATGTCTTATCTTTTAGGCACAACAAACAACTAAAATTAACAGGCACTGTATCACTCAAGAGAATTAACAAACAGAAGGTGTGCGCTCTGGAAAATAGAGAAACTAGAGCAGATTGCTCTCTGAAAATTTGTGGAGATTTTCAAACGAAAATCCTGTGGAGTGGAGCATGATTATGAACTAAAATCATACATGAATAATAGATGAACATCTTAAGACCGTAAGGTACCACAACCAACGGTGGAAATGAAGCAAAAGTGAAGAAGAAGACAATAGACAAAACTTAAATGGTAGAAAAAATTAAAAACAAGCAAGATTCACCGATTAAAATGCAAGAAACTTAATAGAATGAAGTAAATGGTGTGGAACTTTAAAGGAAAGCTAGTAAATGATGTGAACCATAGCAATAGTGAGGAGTGTTCTCAACTCAATGTGTCTATTGCACAAAAATTCAAGAGTAAAAATCTACAAATGGTCTACTTTTAGCTTTTATATGTGAGTTTAAAAGCTAGACTAATTCTTGGCCCTTAGATCAAGCTTGGAGGAGAAGCTTTAATCATCACCCTTGGATGGTGGCTTGGAGAAGGAGGCATCTTCCTAGCCTTTGGATGAAGACTTGGAAAACAAGACACTCTCTTAACCCTTGGATGAAGGAGGTGCATGGGTGGAGTGTGGACTTGGCTCCATGGGATGCATTGGATCCATGAGGTATAGGAAGGAATGTTGACTTCCACTTAGTCCACCTTGGACCTTTGGTAGCTCATGGCCAAATTTCCTATTGGGCTTAGTCAAGCCCATTTTTATCAATTCAACTACACATTGTTTGACTTATTATTCTACAAAACAAGGCCTAAACAAAGGGCCAATCTTATTGCTATTCTACTGCTCTTTGATACACCTCTTCAAATCTTCACATCTTCTTTGGCCCATGTGAAGAGTGTGAGAAGCCCATGTGGGTTTGGGCCATCTTGAATGAAGCCCAATTGGATCTTTTTTAGCATGCCCCTTGTTATTGGGCCTCTTGATGGGCTTGGGCTTGACGGTGCATGTGGGCCATGGATTGGGCCTTGAGCATGATTTGGGCCTAGGCGTTGGCCCATGCTATAAGTCTTGTTGGGATCACATCATTCACGGTCCAAGATCTGCTTGGTACAGTCGCCCAACATGGAAAATTGCAGGTCGCTCATAGTGGCATCGTTGGCTTTGGACATGTGTACGAATTTAAAGGTCTGGCGAGTGTGGATTAAGCTGACCTTGAGCATAATTTGTTATAATTTTGTGAGTTGTGTGATTGAGGTCGCTTAGGACCTATTCTAGATGCCTAAAACTTGTAGCATTTGTGTTATTGGTGTGGCGCCTAGCGTCGATAGCTACATAAAACAGTGGCAATGGCCATTGTACGCGCGTGGCGCCTGGCGGCAGTGTTGTTTCCGTCAGGTGGAAGAGGTGTAGCAGAAGCTCTGAATGGCACTTGGCGCCTAGCGGCACGAGAGGTGCGCCAGGCGATCTGGAACCAAGTTTTGCCTAGCGACGCGAGAGGCACGCCAGGCGGTTTTGGGTGCAGAGTTGGTTTGTGAGAAGGATTTCTACATAGTTTTGGATGAGTGTCATGATGTGATGCTTTAGCTAGAGGCCCAATTACGAGTGTAACTTGTATTAGGGTAACATGTGACCACTCTAGGTTGTAGCCTGGTGGTTTAGGATGTCCAGTGAAGTGTGCGAGATCGTGGCTCGTACGGCGAAGTTTCGGATGATTGTCTTCTTCAGTGAATCTGATAGAGTTTGGTAGTTTGGAGACAATTACGGACTTCGGTTCATTTTGGGGAACTCCACTCGGTGTCGCGGATTGTGGCCATGGCAATTTATTCCCGAGTATGGACTATTAGGTGGTGGCCTGTAGTTGGAGGGGCGAGTAGACACTCGTGCAGCAAAGATCGATCAGGGTACTCACCAAAGTGTGTAAAATCAAGAGGCTCTGAACGTAAGGGTTGGAAGTGGAGGAACTAAGAAATAAGAAATGCTAACACGTGTTTTAGTTTTTGAGATGTTTTACTTATGTTATGTTGTTTATTTTAACTAAGCTCACCCTATCTGTGTGTGTTTGGCGATGATCATGTAACTTGTTACATGGGAGCAGATGTTGATGTAGGTGAGCGTGCAAATGCATAGAGTCGAAGTGGGGACCAGCCATGGGAGTTTTACTAGTTTTTATTCATGAACAATTTTTGTAATGGTTTTGAGAAACGGTTATGGTTGTAATAATTGAACGTTGCGGTTTTTAGTTATTATTGGTGCGTTGACATTGGATTTTAAATTTCCCGCGATTGGGAAAGTACTTAATAATAAATGCAGTTTTATTATTATTATTTTTTAAAATAAGTAATTTCCGGCTAGGACGTTACAGCTTGGACACTTATGTTCCTCAAATTTTAGGCCAAAATCAATTTCAAGGAGTATACATCAAGCAAGACATAAACTGAATGCAATATTCAAATACTTGGAATAATAAGAACAAGAAAACTTCAAGATAACATATGACATATGACTCAAGCAAAAGTTAAGCACATTTAAAGACTCAACATGACATACACAAAGACACAAACATGTAGCTATCATGCATTTAAACTCATGGATTTGAAGTTCAATGACTAAGCTTTCAAAGACATGTTATCCAACCACATTTAGGAGCAAAAAAGTCACAAAACTGAAGTCAAAATTTCCACAACATAACCCGAAAACATTATTTTTCGTATTCTCGGAAGCTTTGACCTTTGCTCACTCATTTTATCATAACTCTCTCCATTGAACTCCAAATGCATTCATTCTTTTTTTGTTGGAAACTATACTCACAAGGATTTATTTTGATATAAAGAATGTTACTTTTAGAGCACTGAGCTAGCTGCAATATTTTTTTCAAAAACGCACACGTTGCCGTCAGCACTATTTTTATGTGGACCATTCAAAGATAACTACACAAGATAGGGTTAGAACGTGAAAAACACCACATTTAAAGAGAACCTAAGCTCTAGATACCAAATAATGTAGGATTATCTTGTTCCTTTTTAAGATATTTGAATATTGTGATGATTAATTAAGAACACCAAGGAAATCCCCACTGGCAAGCTATCTAGATGTGAAGGTTCCTTTCCAAGGTTCTAGAGAAGAGAAGAGAAAAATGGATTGATTCAAAACTAATAAGAGTGGAAAACACATAAAAAGAGTAAAACCTAAGTTACATACACAAAGGAAGAAGAAAGCATAAAATGTTCAAGGCTAGGCTAGAAGATAAAATGTGAGAAACACGTCACTACAAGGCTAGGCTAGAAGAAGCCAAGGAAACCTTGAAGATGAGTGGATGTGTGCCACCACATGAATAAAGATTCAAGATAAGGCTTAAAAATATTCACTCCCTAGGGAGGAAGACTCTCACTATGGTTGATACACAAAGGTGCTTAATTTTTCCAAAATGTTCAACCCTTGTACAAGTGTTAGAGTCCCCTTAAATAGATGTTTCTAGGGGCCTCTTAGCAAAAACAAATAAGGAAAAAAGGATTACAATGCAAATAACAAATCCTAGAGTCTAGAAAGTAGGTCAACAAAGGAGTACATGGACACATTCTAGAAGCCTTCATGGCCAAGGCAAGGTGGATGCTCCTTCTAGATGTTTCTAGACGTCTTGGTGGCCAAGGCATGTGGTCATCCTTTCTAGATGTTTCTAGAAAGCTTTGCCCTTCTCTTTCCTTTGTAACATCCCGACAGGATATTACGGATATAAATAATAAAATTAAATAAATAATAACTAATCGTCATTTATTGAAATATCATTTCCTAAAAACGCGAGAAATTTAAAACTTTATTTCGTTTATCATAGAATAAACTTAATAACCATAAAACCATGTTTATAAAAATTATCATAAAATATCCAGATATGATAAAATTTACAATGTAATCAAAACATAGTAAAATCCTCAAAACTCTGATAATCCTGGACTATCCCTGCTCCGTCTCTAGGCCTCACCAGATCCACCTACAACATCATTTGCTCCCGTGTATCATGTACACAATCATTGCCAAACACAAGTAGATAGGGTGAGCTAATATCAAGCAATCATATATATAAGAAATTTATATATCAATATAAATATACCAAAGGAATTCCATCCTTTGATTTCATGCCACATGGCTACCACCATGTTAATCGTGTTGTACGTCTTCTGATAAGTATCTCAAGATGTCTTACTGCCCCACCTATCAGCCACAACTGATAGAGCACGTGCGGGAAACCTTGCTATGGATCACACACCATAATGTCAGATGTAGTTCCCAATATAAATAACATTCGTAACGTCCCAAAACTACCAAACTCGTCAGCTTAATACCGAGGAGAGCAATCTAACTTGAGCTATCCGTACACGCCACAACGTGCACACTCACACCGACAACACTCGCCAACCCGAGCCACAACTCAAAAGTTCCTCGTGTTCATCCGCCATTCCAAGCCACAACTCAAGAGATGCCATTCCGAGCCACAACTCAAGGAATGCCACGTGCTTAACCCCGATCCCGAGCCACAACTCAAGGGATACATTCCAAGCCACAACTCAAGCAACACCAGCAAGCCGACCTCCGAGACATCACCAAAACTTGTAGACCACGCACATCCAATCACAAGCAAAGCACTCTTGCTTCATCAATATCGCCTGACGCTACACACGAGTTGTCAGACGCACATGCTTCCAGACTGCCTGGCGGGGGATGTGTACCACCAGGCGCTAAGCGCCTCTGAAACACCACTAATGTAGACATCGCCTGGCGGGACTACTTTCACCGCCAGGCGCCACACCAGTACTCACGTAGTACTGGTTCTGGTTTGGTTTCAAGTACTGTTTGGTTACACCCTTACTCACATAATCACTCAACCAGTCCAATTTTCAGGTCTTGACTCAATGAAAGTACCTACCAATCATTACCTCCATCATAATTACTACACCCATAATTTCTCAATCAAAGTCATACCATTTGGATCATTAGCCACACATAACATTAAGTTACTTGTATGATTTACACCACTGCTATGAATCCAACATCACCATTAATTAGGAATCCTATTAGTAATATTCCAGTCATAACAGGATTTGTTTTATCTCAGGACTTTGATCTATCACAAGGATTAAAAATTCAAATTTATCCATCTAATCTCCTCTATAGGCATTTATGAACTCTTTCCCCTCATACCATCATTCCATTACCATGGTTTAACTGTATCATCTTACTAATCCCCTGAAAATAAACTTTTCCATTACATTAACTCATCCAAATTCTGACACTTCATAATTAAACCTTGGTAACGTTTACTCTAAGTTCTCTACCACTTTCATATAGCATAACCATCATATCTTAACAATATTCACACTATAATTCCAATTAGATCAACTCCACATAACCTTACCACTCTAACATTTCAGCTTGCCTTCCCAAAAAACCAACCTCTGGTTTTATTAACATGAATTCTACTATTATAGTGTCCAAACCTAACCAAGATAAATTATAGCTTAGTGCTCATACATAACCTCATCTCACTCATTCCCTATACTCTTAGTTTTATCTAGCATATCCAAAATTTTCATTTAATACTCACAAGACCTAAGCTACACTTTCTAAACTCCCCTGTGCATTAAACACTCACGTGCCACCAATCTGGTATAGAGCCTGACAGCAATTTGAGTGCCGCCAGACGTTTCCTACTGTACTAGGAACCAAGAAGCCCCCCGTTTCACCTGCTGTGAACCTCAACTTTTCCTAGTGTTCCCCTTGCATGCGGGTTTCCATCAATTCTCACGCATTCCCGCTTCTAATTATAATAATTTGCATCCTCAATGTATCCATTATCAATTTCCAAAAAAATTTAAACACCAATTATTCCCGTGACATTCAAACACAAGCATTTCAACCCTAAACTAACGTTCATAGCAATTGTATCGATTTTTGCCTCCAATGTCATGTAATTCAAATTCCACGAAGATCCATTAATAAATTAACATTAAACGAGGCTATTTTCCACAATCAACTCAACCTAGAAACCCCAAAACACCAAAATAAAACCAAAAGTGGTTCGCGTTGCCTAGCCGGTGTTCGTCGCCATCAGGCAATTCATCAGAAACCTAGAAAACTGGGTTACAAACAATTGTCGCCTAGCGGCCAGGGTGGTGTCGCCAAGCGGTTTCCCCCTTCAGGAACCCAGAACTCACTCAGAATGCAGGTGTTGCCTGGTGGGTATAAATGGCCCGCTAGGTGAATTTTTGGAAATTTTCCAGAAACACGAAATTTAATAGAATAGCAGGTTTCATGTATAAACATCATATATTTATCATACAGTTCATGCTTAAACATAAAAATTAATGTGTAAAGCTCCCCTAACCTGGATTCTTTTGCTAAAAAATGGAGATTCTTGAGAGTTCCTCTTTGATCACTAGGCCGCCTAACACTTCCCCTCAATTCAGCTTTTAATTGCACTTAATCCTCACAGTACACTCTCCAATTTCGTATTTCTCTGACTATGCAACAATGACAGCCAATAAACCACTCTCTCTTCCTCTTAATTGGTAATGGTTGTCTTAATGAGAGGTAAATGGTATAAAACGAAAATGCCATTAAACATGAGTTTAATTATCATTCAATGGGAGTTTTCCAGCCACTTCTTAGCTGTTCATTCAGCTAGCGTTTCCTCTGCCCTTTCACATTCATGGCAAAACTAATTTTAGCAAAAAGAAAGTTTAGTTTGGGTTAATCAAGGTTCGAACCCATACCCATGCCAATGTTAATTCAACCAATTCATGTTTCGTGATAATTCACATGATTCTATAATTATATTATCATCATCATGATCTAGCACATTATTAAAACAATTATAATTTAAATAGCACATAACGGGCATACATATGACTCAAACGCAAGTCCTCTCAAACAATCAAGTACTCTCAACCATTTGAGCTGGTACCATTCAACCTCATACAAGTCAGAATTAAATGCCATAAAGGTTCCCACCACCCGCATTTATTAATTAATTGTTTATTTAATTAATTAAATTTAGCGGATCTTACATCCTCCACATGTGCTCTCCAAAAGCCATCTAAATATGCCACTTGTCCTTCCTTGTCCCACCTCTTAATAAACCTACAAAAAAAGTTAATTTTGAATTAGCATGTTGGCTTTAGGTTAAGCTAATCCTTTGAGTCAATAAGTCAACATAAAGTCAAGGTGAACAAGTCAAATTAAAAATAGTCAACCAAGCAAACTTAATGGAATTTTAAACTAAAGAAAATAAAAGCAAAGGAAGGGATCAAGGAACTCCCTTTCTTCTAAGCATGTACCATAGGCCATCATCCTTGGTAGGGGTCAATCCTTTATCATCTGGCGGAACCCTTCTCCCGCCAAGTGCCTCAGAATATACTAACTCTATAGGTATCTCCTATCGGGATAACCCTCACCGTTAGGCGCTACACGTCCCAAGGCTTTCTAAAATTGTAGCTGTCGCTTGGCGGTCAAACACCACCGCCAAGTGCTACTCTAATACTTGCACAATACTGGTTTTTGTTTTGGTCCAAGCATAGTTGCTCACACACCAACCTACATTGCCATTCATCCAAATTACCACAAGCCTAATCCATTACTGTCTACCACACTTCCCATTATAGCAACTTATCTCATGGACATCCATACCCTAGATGTTGTCACTTATGTAAATCTCAAGTGTTTACCCTCCTCCTTTCATTATTAATTTATACAAGTTGCCCTCTCCCTTCCACACATAATTACAACACCGATTCAACTTGACTAATTTCCCTCTTAGTCCCTTGCCTTATTATACTTCATTTTAAAACTTGAATGCAACCATGTCTAATTTGGACACCCAAAAGATACCATGAATTCCTAAGTCTCGTGCTACAATCACTCCATTCCTCTTGTTGGTTTGGTTGCTATTATGTACCACTTTTAATATCACAAATTCCCCCATTACAATTCGAATCCCAGATTATTCATATTAACTTTCATGTATTTCCTCCTCAACACCAAGATATTCACGACCTATCATTACCCTAATTTATTCATACTATTCTTTTTAAAATGCATCATTGATTTTTCCTTGTGGCCCCCACAACTAGAAGCAAAACTTCCAATGTGCTCTTCATTGTCGCTTGGTGGCAAACTACGTCTTACCAGGCAGCACATCAGTTTTTGGGAAACCTAGATTCTGTGCACCTGGTATAGAAACCTTAAAATCCCAGAACCACTTCTTCTGTCTAATTTCGCAATCCAAACATGCAATTATGCTTCAAAGGCTATAATTCTCAATATAAATGCGAAAATAACAATTCTTCATATAATTCCTACATCAATTAATCTTGCAACATCAAAGCCCCAAATTTCCAAACGCTAAAAGAGCTTTAATACAATTTTCTCCAATCAAGTCCAAATGACAGCGTAATTCCAACAATTCCTAATATCCAACAATCAACCAACATATAAACTCCCTCGATTAGAATCACTCTAGAACCCCAAAAACATCAAAATCGAGCTAATATGACTCGCGTCGCCTGACGGGTGTTCATCACTACCGGGTGGATCATACAGAACCCAGAAAATTGGGTGAGAAGGGTTGTGTCACCTTGCGGCCTGTTCTTGTTGCCGGGCGGTTTTTGGAAAAACCTAGAATTTTAGTGTAATAGTATGATTCGCTTGGCGGATCTTCAATGCTGTCAAGCGGTTTATGGAAAATTTCCAAAAACTTGAATGAAATACGAATAAACAATGGAGCAACATCATATCATACAAATCATCATCCAATTAACGCAAGTAATCTAAAATGAACTAATAGCTCCTCTAACCTGGATATCCTCTCTCAAAAGACAATGCTAGAGTTCCATTTTGATGTTAGCAACGTGACCCCCTTTGGTTAGATCCAATCCACTACAATTAGACTCCCAATTCACCCTCACACTAAATTTCCAGTGCAGTTTGTTCTTCTATCTCTATTAACACTCAACTTAATGATCATTGAATTACTGTGTTTTGATGGTTTTCCATCCCTCTTGGCTGCCCCATTTTGGCAGCTAGGGTTTCTAACCTTTCTCGTCCATGTCAAAAATAAATTTGGCAAAGAAATAAGCTCAATTTGTGTCTACCAAGGTTCGAACATACAACCATCCAATTGCAAAGCAAGTGTACAACCTATTCCTGTTTCGTGACAACTCCTATAAATCTAGGATTATATTTTCACTCATCATGATCAATTATATTATAAAAATAATACACATTTTGGCATGCACAAGACTCAAACCCAATTCCACTCAACATGACCAAGTACTCTCAACCACTTGAGCTAGTACTTTTCTACGTCATGCAAGTCAGCATTAAATGCCATAAAGGCTCCCACTACCCACACTTATTAATTAATTAAATTTCTTGGATCTTACAACCTGCTCCTGTATAACACATTGATGAGTGCATTTTTTTGCCCTCATTTAATGTTTAATTATGGGTATTTAATTGAATTTGTGTGCTTAAAGATTGATTTAATTGAGATTTCCTATAATTGGGTTTATTGAGCATGAGATACAAAAACATGTTAAAAATAGCTTTTTAGTTGCATAAATGTTCTTTGGATATTTTGAGGTGTGTTAGTGCAGCTGCAGCTAAGTTGAGCTCATGGAGGTGTGGAAATAAATTGATTAAAGCTTCATGACACCTTAAAGATAAATCCAAGAATAAGAAATTATCAAAAGCACAAAAATTCAAGCCAAGCATTGCATGAAGACGGCAAGAAAAGCTTGAAAAAGTGAATAAGTTTGGCTAAACCAAGAAGAGAGGAACAAAAAAATTGGACCTTGCAGTTTTCTTTATCTTTATGATAGAAGATAATTTGGGAAAAATATATCTTTAGATATTTTATTTGATATTTTTAAATAATTATCTTATTTAATTATATCATAAAA
>Ga0214543_1011166_pt1 | contig 12788 bp, 7 predicted proteins | sample CNSS2metaG_FD_160094 | JGI IMG/M metagenome (GOLD analysis project Ga0214543, IMG submission 160094) | Root nodule microbial communities from cowpea collected in UCLA plant growth center, Los Angeles, California, USA - CNSS2 | ecosystem: Host-associated > Plants > Roots > Nodule | place: USA...
TTTAAAAAAATATCATTTATATTTTTAAATATATATATATATTATATATTATATATAAACAAAAAAATATATATATATATATATATATATATATATATATATATATATATATATATATATATTACTAGAATTTTTTTTTTGTAAATTTATTAAAAAAAATTGTAAGAAAAAATTTTTACTACCATTTTTTTTAAGAATCTTAATTGATAAGTAATTCCTTCGTAGATAATTATTTTTTATAAAATTATAAAATTTGTAAGTATTCTCTATTGTTATGAAAAAAGTTTTATACAAAATATTTTGCAAAAAAAATGGTAGTAATTTCTTGTAATTTTATTTTCACAATAAAATTTGTAAATATTTTCTACGAAAAAATTTTTAAAACAAAACTGACAGAAAATATGAGTTTTTTAATAGTGATATATATATATAATATTTTTTTATAAAATATTTAAATTATTTATAAAAATAAATACTTTTTTAAAATTTATCTATCCAAATACCAAATAAGTTAAAAAAAAACATAAAAAATATTTTTTAATTTATTTCAAGATATATCGTTCATTCTATTCAAGTTTAGTAAACTCTAAATTGAAGTATTCTGTAAGTTTGTTTTGCAATATAAAAGAGGCAAGGGTTGAATGCTTTATTTTTAAATAATATATCTATACCATATTTTTTAATTTAATAATTTTTAAAATAAAGGAAATACAATATTATCATATTACTATAAAATTAACGTGTTACTCTCTTTAAAATAATACAATTCTTTAGTATCTTCCTCCCTTTTGCTTTAAATAATAGAGATTATAGGAATATGCTATAATTTACTAAGTAGGTATCAATTTCACTAATACGTTGGAACAGTAATAATTAATGCGAGCTTAATCAAACTTATGAAATGTTAATTATAATTTTATTATTGCTTGCACTCAACTATAAAAGGGTCAGTTTGCCTTAATAAAAAAGAAACTTGAACTTCATTTATATTTCGTTTTCAATTTCAAGAATTTAAATCCCATAAAACATGAATATGTGTTTGTATAGGATTTTACTAAAATAATACCTTCAATATTCACGAGACTAAACTTATATTTAATTAGGATTTAGAGAAAATAAAAGTAGCCTAATTTATATCTTCCAAAATTCATTTTCAAAGTGAAAAAATAAGATGAAATGTGAACGGCTTAACAAATTAAAGTTTAAATTTGTAATAAAACTTAATTATATGTTTTATCTTACTAACCAGTATGAAGAGATTTTCAAAATCATTAAATAGCAGCATAAAAGGGTCATTTTATACATTTCAATAAAACACACTTTTCGTTTACGAAACTTAAATGTGTTCCTACTATGTTGATTATATACCTCAGACTTATAAGTTGTACATCACTTTCTCGTTATGAATTAAAATCATATGGGCATGCGCCGTTTGTTCTGTTAAGGAAATACTGTTTTTTTTTTTTTTTTTTTTTTTTTATTGCTTTAATCTCAATATTCATTATCAGTCAAAGGTTTTCACACCTAACAGTGACCATTTTTTTTTTCAAAATAAAAAAGGAATAATTTTGAGAAAATTATAATTTTTTTATTAAAATAATTTTAATACATGTTCTCTTATTATTTTTAAACGAGTTTACATATATTTTTTAATTTTTTGTGAATAATAGTAGTAGACCCTGATTAATGATTATCAAGACCTAACTTTTTTTTTTCTTTAATTTCTTCACACTCATAAATAGGTAGCCATTTTGGATAACGGTTGCATTGCATTCCCATGTGTTTATATGTAAGGAAAATAATGTTTAACAATTAAATTTTAATAATCTTTTATAATTTGAGATGATATATTTTAAGTAATTTTTTATTTTTTATATTATAAAATTATTTAAAATTTAAGAAAAAATTATCATAGTTGTTAAAATGTTATCGTATTGTATTTGCATAGGAAGCATCTTTTTTATTTTGGACAATTTTGTGGACATAACTAATGAGAACAGTGAGGCATCAAGATTTTGTGTCAAAAATGTTGAACTTATTTTTGTTGTAGCATTAATTAAGGGTGTTCAAACTTGAACACTGCAATCGCTCTCTGATTCAAACCGAAAGTGGTTTTCATGGTTTCCATAAAAAGCCCAAAACTTATGGTGAGAAGCTGAATTCTTGGTGTTAACCAAATGCTTTAAATTAATGAAGGTATAGAGAAGGACCCACCCCATGTCTTTAGAGCTATCACAATTGGAAACTCACGTGGCTCTATCACACTATCTAAGATTCATCTTTAGAAATTGAAGTATATATATAATTGTGATTATTATCTTATTAGACTCTAAAATTATATAAAATATTAACTCGCCACATTCATATTCTTCGTTTTATTCTCTCTCTCTTTAAGTTTTTGTTATATGATTAATTAATTGAGTACTTTTAAAAGGATGAATGAGAAAAAAAAAGTAGAATGTTAGAATTAATAATGTTTTATGGAAAGGAAGGGAGGAGAAATAATTTAATAGAATATGGATTGGTTAAATTATGATTAACCTATTTTTCCTTCCATTCCTTCTGACCAATCAAATCTGCTCTAAATGACTATCTCGATGTCCATGTCTGCCCGCACCAGATCTGAACTTTCGTGATAGGTGAAAGAACCTTTTTCGTAGGGGATAAAAACTGATTATACGTTAAGTTAACTAAGCCCTTGTTGGTAAGGAAGGCTATTGAAAGACCTAAAGGAAACTATTAAGAGGTTGGGCTTGGCAGGTGGTTTTTCCTAAACTTCAAAAGGGACTCTTGGAGATTGACTTGGGATATCTTTAACTATATTTATAAAGGTTCGATATTTCACTAAAAAGATAGAAAAGGAGGGTGAATCTGGTCCTCAAGGATATGACCTATAACTCAAAGGTATGACCTATATCTAATCATATTGGTTTACATTATATAAAAATAGTATAGGTTTTATATAAATGAATTAATAATGTATTTGTTAGAATCTATGAGAAAGAACGTGATTTCAAGAATAATGTGATGTGTAAAAGCCTATGTTGTATTAATTAAAGAGTAAGAGTATTTATACAAAGTGTGTACATGATTCTGTTACAAAAACATAACAGAAGAAAAGTTGTCAAGGAATTTTAAACTTGACTTAACCAACTAACACTCTCTATTAAGTCAAGTGCTTAAGAGAGATTACTCCAATTAACTTTCTTAAACCTTCAAATCTATCATTCTTCAGGACCTTGGTCATTGCATCAACAAGTTGTAAATCTGTTTTCCAGTACACCAATGCAACTCTTTCCTTATTCACCAAATCTCTAAGGAAATTGAATCTTATTTCTATATGTCTGCTTCTTCCATGACTTATAGGATTTTTGGACATGTTTATGGCAAAGATGTTGTCTATCCTTAGCTCCAATGGTGCCTTCATCGAAACCTTCAATTCTCTCAGTAACTCCACAAGCCACATTGCTTGACATGTAGCAAAACTTCCAAATATGTATTTAGCTTCACAACTGGACAAGGCATCAACAAATTGCTTTTTTGAACACCATGATATAGAAGCTTTGTTTAACAAGCAGATGTACCCAGACGTGCTTTTCCTTTCAACTAAGTCTCTACCATAGCCAGAGTCAACAAAGCCAATGAGTTCTAATTCTGAATGTTGTTCACCATCAGGAAACAATACACCATAGTCAGATGTTCCTTGTATGTACCTTAGAACTCTCTTCATAGCTAGCATGAGACTTCTCTTGGGACTACTCATAAATCTGCTTATTAGTCCAACTCCAAATGACATCTCTGGTATGCTATTACATAGGTACCTTAAAGAACCTACAATATGGTTGAAGATAGTTTCATTTACTACTTCACCACTTTCATCTCTTATGAGCTTCATATTCATCTCCACCAGATTAATTACAGCATTCAAGAGCCCATGTTGAACTTCCTCAATATCTCTCCAATATATTTCTTCTGGTGCATTACCAAATCTACATATGTATAAGCAAACTCCAATCCCAGAAAGTAACTCAACTTCCCTAAATCTGTCATTTCGAATTCAGAGTTTAATCTTGTCACCAATAAGTCATCAACATATAGACAAATTATAAGCAGGTCTCTTCCTCTATCCTCCTTCACATATACTCCATGCTCAACCATGCATTTTGTAAACTGCATTTTGAGCAAAACTGAATCAATTTTTCTGTTCCAAGCTCTTGGGGCTTGTCTTAATCCATACAAAGCCTTTCTTAGCTTGTAGACTTGATGTTCCCTTCCTTCTATCACAAATCCAGGGGGTTTCTGGATATAAACATCTTCTTCTAAGTGCCCATGGAGGAAGGCTGATTTTACATAAAGTTGAAATAAGGGCCCTTTCTTAGCACAAGCAATTGCAACAACCACTATAATTGTTTCCAACTGAGCCATTGGTGCATAAACCTCTAAAAAATCCAAGCTTTGCCTTTTGAGAAACCCCTCTGCTACTAATCTAGCCTTGTGTTTTGAGATTGAGCCATCAGGATTCAGCTTCTTCTTGAATGCCCACTTTACTCCAATTTTCTGTTTTCCTTCTGGAAGTTCAACCAATTCCCACATTTGGTTCCTTTCAATTGACTTAATCTCTTAACCATTGCATCCCGCCGAACTTGTTGTTTCAAATCTTCAATTTCATCCACAAGTTTCGTTCCAACCATCAATGCCAAGTGAATTAAATCATCCTCATCAGTCACTTGGTCATCACTGTGTATCTCAAAATCACTGAATCTAGTTGGTATATTTCTCTCCCTATGTGATCTTTGAGGTGCAGAATCTACAATAATGGGTTTTGTTTCAGTTTCAAACATGGGGTTGGCACATGTCTATTTAGAGTGGTTTTCATTTGATTCCAGTCCCAATTTTCTTGTTCCAAAACAAGAACATCTCTACTTAGCAACACATTATCTTTAATTGGATCATAAAGCTTGTACGCACCTGTAGGATGATGGCCAATGAAGATTGTTGCTTCACTTTTATTCTGAAGCTTAGTTCTCTTTTGATCTGGTACATGTCGAAAAGCTAAAGATCCAAACACCTTAAAATGTCTAATTGTTGGTTTCTTCCCTGTCCAGACTTCAAGAGGCATTTTCCCTTCAATTTTCTTGGTGGGACATCTATTCAAGATGTAGACCGAGGTTCATACTGCTTCTCCCCATAATTTTTGTGGCAATCCCTTCTCCTTGATCAAACTTTTGGCCATGTTCAATATAGTTCTGATACCACTGTTAGAACCTATGAGAAAGAACGTGATATCAAGAATAATGTGTTGTGTAAAAGTCTCTGTTGTATTCATTAAAGAGTAAGAGTATTTATACAAAGTGCATACATGATTCTGTTACATAAACATAACAGAAGAAAATTTGTCAAAGAATTTTAAACTTGACTTAACCAACTAATAATATTGCATACAAGAAATCAACTTTCATTAAAAATCACTTGAGTTGTCAATTTAATCTATTTTCCATGGATTAATTCTAACTTATTTTTAAAACAAATTTTTTCGTTAATAAGTGATTTGATGAGTTAAAAAAGTTTAGACTTTCAAAGTTTTTAAAAAAATAGATCAGGTAATGATAAAATTATATTTGTTTTGCAAGAAGACTTTAACTAACTTTTAATTATTTTTTAGAATTGTACTAGTTCTTAAATTTTTCTGTTATAAATTATTGTTACATTAATTATAAATTTGTTCTTAATTATTTTTTGTTATTTACAACTTAATTGAAAAGTTAGAGCTCAACCCAACTTGTTTGGTTGGACCAATCTATCCTATCATGGGTTTGATCTGACTCAACATTTTTAGATGTGGGTTCGACTTTGTCTAACCATTCCAAGCATGAAATAACATGGTTTGATTTAAATTAGGCCTAATATGAACCCAAGTCAACTCTGCTCAAGGTGCACCTAACTCGACTTGGCTTGATGTTGCCCAACTCACCCTGATGTGACTTGACTCGACTCAACTCAATGTGGAACCAAGTTCACTTAATGTAGACCTAACACAACTCAGTCTAACATGGTTATGACTCTATTCAACTTGACATGGGTTTAGCTCGACCTCGCCCAAAGTAAATTTTACTCGACTCAACCAAGACCCACCTTGATCCAACTCAATGTGATAGGCTTGACTTGACATGACCTAAGGTGGGTCCAACTAGGCTTGGCCCGAGGTGGACTCAACTCGACTTAGCTAGATGTTGCCCAATTAAACTCAACCCAATGTGGTTTTGACTTTACTGGCTTTGACTCTACTCGGCCTAACATGGACAAAACTTTACTTAGCTTAATATGGGCCCAACTCTACTTGACCCTATGTGAGTTCGACCTCACTCAACCTGACACGACTTGACCAATGTGGATTTGACTTGACTCGGTCGACCTAGGCCTTACTTGACTTGGCTCTACCCAAGCTCGGCCTAACTAGGCTTGACCTTGACCCAACATCACTCATCCCGACTGAGGCTTGAATCTACTCGAACTAACTTTATTTGATTCGACTTGGCCTAACATAAACCCAACTTGACTTAACTTGAGATGGGTCTGACTCAATTTAGCATGAGTGGGTTTAACTGGATTGAGTCTGAAGTGGGCACAAATCAACTTAGCCGGAGTGGGCATGACTTTACTCAGACGAGGGCTTAACTTGAGTCAACTCGATTGGGCTCGACTTGAATCGGCTCAAGATGGGCCTGAGTTTACTTAGCCCCATTTGGGCCCTACTCGACTTAGCCTGAGGTGCGCTCAAATCTATTCGACTTGTGGTGCACTTGATTTGACTCGTCCTTAGGCTGAAGTGGACTTAACTCAACTCGGGATGACATGGACTTAATTTAACTTAACACAACATGAACCTTATCAATCTTGATTGACTCTGATGCTACCTAGTGTAAGTGGTAATTGCGTTTAGGTATTTATATAATCTAAAATATATTATCCATACCAATAATTTCTATTACACCTTTTCCTTACCATTCTTAAATATATGTCTTTATATATGTAGGTGTTATCTAGATTTATACTTGATTTTGAAGTAATTTTCTAAATTAAGTAATCCAAGTGAAATAATGAGATAAAATGGAATTACTTAGGATGTGTTCTTTCGGAGTTTTACTATTTGTGATTTGTGATTTGTGATAGAGTAAGTGAGAAATACATACTTATTCCTTTTAAATGATTTATTGATAAATGAAGGAGAGTATTTGAGAGAGACGTGAGATTCTATCTATCCTAAAATGAGGTGATTTGACAGGATGAAAAGTATAATTACCAAATGATCTTTGATTTTTTTTTTTTAAATTTACAACCTTTAGATAACTAATAATCATAATAATAATAATAATATAAAGTATTTAAAAATAATATTAATGAAAAATAATCTAACCAATCACATTTTATTTTAAATTAATTACACCTATTAATTTTTTTATATAAAAAAATCTTTCAAGTTTTATATTAAATTAACTTTAATTAATTACATTTCATGTTCTGTTAACGAGAAATATGTAATCTTACTATTTAATCTCTTAAAACATTTTCTTTTATCTCTCACAATTAAATTATTCACGAACTCTTATAATTTTATATTTAAAACTCTATTTTCACCTCAAATAATTAAAGAAAAAACAATACTGCATTTATTAAATACAAGAAATGCGCTCATGAAGAAGGTACATTTTCTATAAGCTGTTTTCTTCTTTTTCTTTGCTTTTTTATTAAGTATTGAAGAACATTGACAAGACACTTTGCTACCAAACCTAATAAAAAGTGCACGAAAAGAAGACCATGTTGATGGAAAGTAAAATCATTATTGGATCCCAAAAATGCTGGTCACAGTTATAAACTATGAACACATTAAATTTGTTTCGCCGTTTCATTTAAGTCATCAAAAAATTAATTTGTTAAGATCAAGTTACAAATCTGATTTCAAACATTTAGAGTTTACAAATTTGCTTAATTAACTCTTTATTCTCAAATACCATAAAAGGTGAGAGTTTTTGTTTAGGTTTATATTTTATTTTATTTTTTTCATCTCTTTTAAATTGTTTTTATTTATACTAGAAATTCTAATGAGGATGTCACCACATCTTAGGTCAACAAATTGTCACTTAATACAGTTAACTGTGACATCCCATTTAAATAGAATAAATTACTAAATAAAATATCGCATAGTTATAATAATAAGAAGCACACGAGATGAAAAGTGGATCCACTATTACAGTCATTCATCAAATGTATTTAGAAAGGAACTTAGGCATACCACCATGCCATAAGCAAACATAAACTAGGGAATTTAACAGTTTTGCAAAAGAGTTGCTCCTAGAGTAAGGAATTACAAAAAGGCACTAGGCCATAAACTATTCCTGAGAGCCACATATAACAGGTTCAAATTACACAGCACCGTTGCCACCACCAGGTCTACCTTCAACATTTCCCCCATCTGCTCCCACCAATAAGGTGATCATTGCAAAAGAGAAGACAAGACAAGAACATACACAAAAATGAAAGGATAAGCTAGTGAAAAATAAATTTAACATATTATAGCAAACAGATACTTAAAACCGTTCTCAAGCATGCAGCAAAGTAGGCACCAATTCATGTTATAACAACCAAACAAGACACTATGACTCAATTATCCGGATAAATATAATAAGATCGGATTCACTGGACGCTTACACTTGTGGTGACCTCTACTGCTATGCAGAGCCATTGCCAATGGGTTTTACCCTACCACACACAAGGTTAGCCTTCAAGCATCTAAGGTCATTATCCTGCCAAAGATTAGGGCCTCCCGCTACTCTCACCACTTAGAATCAGTTTGCTTTACATGAGACTAACTGTTCCTTTAGAGTCTCGAGATGCGATCCTTACTTGAATCCTTATCTTAATTATATACACTACACACCACCATGAGATCTCCCCACAAGACTCATGGAATTACGCCTATCTCACACCAATTTCATGTTCCTCATACCATAACCACCAGTTTCATTTCAAACATTAAATTCCCATGCCAACACCACCAACTAACAGTTTCATGCCATAATCACTTCCAGCATACCAATTCCAGTTCACATAACTCATACAACTCATGCAAATCCACATAAATCATGTATGTTCGAGATAAGTATCCACGCACAATGTAAACAGCAACATAAATCCTGAACCTGCACTGTTCTCGCTTAAGCGACGACAATTGTCTCGCTTAAGCTAGGCATTCTCGCCTAGGCGAGACCTGTAACAGTGGCACTCTACGAGCCCTCGCTTGGGCGAGACCAGCTCGCCTGGGCGAGATCACCACTCGCCCAAAACTAAAATCCTTCGCCTGGACGAGGATGCGAGCAGAGCACACTGGCTTTCCTTGAGCGCTCGCTTGGGCGAGCCATTCTCGCCTGAGCGAGGCAATGCGTCGCTCAAAACAAGAGTTGGTCGCCTGAGCGAGATGCTCGAGCAGCACCAGGGCGAGCTTCTGCTATTCTCGCCTAGGCGAGAATATCAGCTCTCTCCCACTGTTTGACGCATGCAGCACCCAACACAGCCAAGTACAATCCATACAATTCACTCAAAATAGATACAAGCATTTTTAAATCACTTTATGCATATAATAGAAGCAGAAACAAACCACATACTTCAAGACACAAGAAAAAGAGGCCTAGCTTCCCTTACCTTGAGTAAAACTAAGCTTAAGGGAAATGAAGCACACAGTGAGAGGATAGGAGCAACTTTTTTAGGAGCTGCAAACATAGCGGATAAAACATAGGACGAGATTAGGAGTGGAACCAACTTAAGACCAGCTTAGTACAAGAAAAGGAACCATGAAGGAGCTTAAGTTTCGATTTTTACTTACTAGGAAGTGGTTCGATTCACTTTGAGGGAAACCTGGTCTTGCCCTAGCAGAGCTTCTGCTTCAGCAAAGTATGAGAGGGAAGAAGGAAAGTTTTTGGAAAAGAGACAAAGTGAGAATAAAAAAGTTGAACAAGGTATTGGGGTCCTACAGTTGGGCTGGCCTTGGGCCTACGAAAAGGCCAGACCCCAAACACATAAGACTGAAAATAGGATTAACCTTATTAAAAATGTCATATCAATAAATAATTCTTCATGAATTAAAAAAACAAGTATTTTATTTCTTGAGATTAAAATAGAAAGACAACATTTTAGGTGACTAAAATTAAAAAAAAAATGGAGACTAAAATAAAGTGTAACACGTTTATAAAGAATTAAAACTGAAAACAATTTATAAACATGTGAAATAAAAAGTTATATGTATACAAAATATATTTTTAAGTATTATACTAAATGTTTTTATAATTATTGGATGTCTTAAGTAGGTTTGTGCATCTTCCAATAGTTCGTTCTACAAATTGTTATATCAATCCTTTTAACATGAAGATAGTATAACTTTTTTTTCGCATTTTATTCAACGGTGATAATTATTATTATTATTATTATTATTATAAAAAATTACAATGTTTGATTAAATGTGTTTTTGCTTTTACTTAAAAAATTGTTTGCAATTAATAATATTTATTATTATTTATTTTTAATTGTTGGAAGTAGAAATATCAAAATATGCGGACAAAAAAAGCTTGTAAAGCACCTAAAAGTAGAAAAAAAAAATGGCCTACAATGAACTGTACTTATTTTTATTTGTTAAAGTAATAACCTTTGAAAATATAAAAACTCTCTTTTCATGAAGACATAAGGTATAAAATATCACAATGAAGTTTCTCCACTTTCCTATTGAAAACATATATTGAATAAGAAAACAGCATAGAAAGATTGATTAATTATTGACAATCATTCTAATACACAATTTATCAAAACAACCATACATTTAAACGACATAAAATTAAATATTTTTTATTTTAATTTCTAATAGTTTATTTTATTTTAATCTCTAACGATGATAGAAGTTTTAAATTAAATAGAGATAAGGTCAATTCATAATATATAAGTAATTGCAAATCTCATTTTACAAGCCGGTTGGTAGAAGTTGAATTAGACTTAAATTTCACTTCTTAACATGATATGAGAGTCATGTATTAGATCATATCCTGACAAACAGCGGCAGATCATCATGGGTCCAGGGAGGGGCCTTGGCCCCCAAAAATTTTGAAATTTTTTTTACAATAGATATTTTGATTTTTTTTATTATAAATATTAGGTATTTTGATTTTATTTTGTTATAAATATTAAATTAAATATTTTATTTCTTTTATAAACATAATAATTAATACTAATAAATAATAAAATATAAAATCAAATATAATAAAGAATAAAGATTAAAAACATTTATCAAGATATTTTTTATTATTTGTTTTCATTATAAATTGTGTTTTTCATAAATTGTTTTCATATTTCATTCTCATATGTTTTCTTTTGTTTCTGAAAAGAAAAAGATCTATTATTTTTTCTCTTATTTCTCCTTTATTCTCTTCCATCCTCGAGGAAGAAAAGAAAAAGGTAATTCTTGTTGCTAATTAAGTGTATTTGAAATGTTTTTGATGATGTCCATAATAGCATGACAATGGTTAACATGACATGTATGTGATAATCTGAAAATGTTAATCTGCTGCCATGTGATAATCTGAAAATGTTAATCTGCTGCCATGTGATAATCTGAAAATGTTAATCTCCTATCCCGATAGTCGACTAGCCAACTAATGTAGTCGACTAGGTTCGTGCTTGATAGCAGTTATTATATAAAAACAGTTTCTGCACTTCCCGATAGTCGACTAGCCAACTAATGTAGTCGACTAGGTTCGTGCCTGATTGCAGCTGTTATATAAAAATAGATTCTGCACTTTCTGAAGCTGAACCTGTTGAATCAAAAGAAAGAAAGAGAAGTGTGAAACAGGTTCTTGGAGCTATCTTGGAAGGTCTTCTTGAAGAATTCTATCAAGACACATTCAATTTTGACTTGGCAAGAAGAAGAAATTTCAGTCTTGGAAAAGGTGTACTCAATCCATTTTGTAGGCTTTGTTCTTGTGTTTTGATACAGTTTGAAACTGTTTATTTCTGTTGTTTTCTGTCTAAAGCAAGTGTGTGTGATAGCCTTGCTGTTGTGTGGTTGTGCAAGTGTGTGGATGCCTTGTGTGTGTGTTCCTTTATCTTAGAATTTAGATTTATCAAGTGTATTTGTAAATCTTGAAATTCTTGTGATATAGTGAATATCTCTAACTGTGGTTTGCTAGATGAACTGGATGTAGATTCTTAAGAATCGAACCAGTATAAAAATTTTGTGTGCTTTATCTCTTTCTCTCTATATTTTGTTATAGTATAAATGCTCCATACATTAAGCATCAAACCATACTATTTCAATTGATTCAAAAGAAAAGGTTTTTATCAAAACAATTTCAGAAGTGCTAAAACTGGGCAAAATTTGTTAATACCAATTCACCCCCCCTCTTGGTTGTGAAATATTGGTGCATCAATTCTAACAATTCTTTCGTCTCACTTGATAGTGAAATATTAATTCAATAATTTATTTAATGAGTCTCTTTTATATGTCTATGTCTTGAATTTCTTATAAATTGTTCTCATCTTCCATTCTTACCTATTTTCTTTTCTTTTGGAAGAGAAAAATATCAATTATTTTTGCTTTCATCTCTCAACTGTTCTCTTCCATTCGAAGAAATAAAGAAGAAGGTAATTCTCTTTTGTCTCACTTGATAGTGAAATATTAGTTTAATAATTTATTTAATGAGCCTCTTTTATATTAATTTTTTATTTTATCAACATAGAAGAAAAAATGATTG
>Ga0214543_1011170_pt1 | contig 12782 bp, 18 predicted proteins | sample CNSS2metaG_FD_160094 | JGI IMG/M metagenome (GOLD analysis project Ga0214543, IMG submission 160094) | Root nodule microbial communities from cowpea collected in UCLA plant growth center, Los Angeles, California, USA - CNSS2 | ecosystem: Host-associated > Plants > Roots > Nodule | place: USA...
ATGATTGACTTGATCATCTTGTGAGAGGCCCATGTGAATCTTTCTCATCATGCTTCTAGTGATTGGGCCTTGATATGGGCTTGGGCTTGTTGATGCACTTGAGCTTGGGCTTGTTGGGGTCACATCAAGAATATACAATAATCATACCATTCCCTCGTATTACCTTATAATTTCACAATTAACCCCCTTCCCATTCATAAGTTGACATACAAAAATTAATAACTTTAAAATGAATGAGTTATAACCTGTGGATATAATACTTTAAGTTGTTGGCCTCTAGGCTTCCCCACATTTCTAATGAAATTTTGGAAACATAAAACATATGTTAGTTTTTATAACTAAGTAGATACATATGTTAGGATTGAAAAAAACTAATACTTACTCTTGTAACATGTTTTTCAAAGTAGGTGAAATCTTCCTATGGCATGAACAAAACAATACAACCGTGCATTGTCTTGGAATGATGACACATAGTTGCCAATGATACCTATCATCAATCACAAGTACTTAGCCAAAATAATTAATAATACTTTATAAAATATTACTAGCAAAAACACTTACACATCAATGTATGGTGCAAAGTAGATCTCTCTATTTGACTCAACCATTCATGTTTGCAAATAAAGTTTGATGTGGTCATGTGAGTTTTCCGAAGGTTGAATTGTTTGAGGTTCAATGAATCCATAGATGGAAGATCGACCTTGGTCCACAATTACTTTATCCATTTACCTACAAGAAGAGAATTAAGTATAATATTAAAAGGTATCAATTCCTTGCTTTAAATATGAAATACAATAAAAAAATCTTACATGCACCATAGTTGTATGACTGAAATATTTAACATCTTGTCTCCTGTAATGATCTCTAGTGCATCATTCAGGTTAATGTACAATGGGACATGACAATGAAGGCCAAATACTCTTAACTCCCACTCTAGCTCTATCGGTCCTCTTTTCAACTTGTGTAATTTTAGAAGCAGCTTTCCTAGAGGATCATCTTTTGCTTCTGTCATTTCATCATCTTCACGTATAACACGTGAACGTTGGACCGGCTATTTTTCAGGACGAGTAGACTGAAATAAAGATTTAGAAAGGTTTGACGTTAAAAGTTTTATAAATATTAAGATTGAACTACTAAGAACATGATGTCATAATACCTTTGGTGGGCTAAAGTATGGCATGATCAATGCTTTAGGCCAAACAATAAATGTGCCTAAAACCTCCCTAACAAATTGGATTTCTAAAGTTGGCACAAGCACTTGAGCATGGGGATCTCGAACTTCATCAATCATCACACGCGCATACTGGGGCAATAGAGGAACACCATGGATAGTCTTCCTACCCTGAAGTTGTCGTCCTATGGCCACTACGTGTGGGGGGTCTTCATAAACCAGTAGCTCATACTGACTTATGTAGTCAGTATGACCTAAACTAGAGCATGAGCCTTTTGTACTCACACGTTGTCCTGTTGGAGCTTGAGTGGGTAATTCCATGTTCTGTTGCTGCATGGACTGAAGCTTTTCTTCAAGTGTTCTTTGTATTTGTTGTTGTTGTTGAAGTTGTTCCATAAAACGTTGCTCCATAATTCCCATGCATTGGTTGAATCTTTCCTCTATTTGTTGCTCCATCTTCCTCATGGTCTCTTGACTCAACGATTCATTACTTCTTTGTGGAGGACCAAAGTAATCTCGAAGACCAATGGCACCTCCAACACCACGCACACGTCCTGGGTGCTTTGGCCTTCCAATTGCCGTTGTGAGTATATCGTTCCGACCATGGCCAACAAACGAACCCTGAGTCTCTTGCTCAATTAATTCATCCTGCACTACAAAAAAAAGTTTAATAAAAAAGAGAAACATATGAACTATTATAGTCAAATAGGGTTTGTACTTACTATCTTTTGAGATATGATTTGAGCTGATTGTGATGTCATTTGCCTATCGAACTTAGTCCGAGCAGCCTTCCACATCTCGTACCTAGAAATTGCATCCACTAGGTCAGGGGACTCAAGTCTCAGAGACTGTGCACGAGACTTTTCAATTTTTTCTCCAATAATGCATAGCCACCTCGAGAGAGTACGTGTGGTGTATCATTAAGTCTTTGTCTTTGTTGGGCTGCTGTCCTTTTTTCCTATCACACATAACATTATTTAATAGTTTTAATACACAAATGTATGATTAGTGTCACTATAAACAAATTTAACAAACAAACCTGCCAGTCTTTAGACTCTCTACATGCACGAAATTGCATCCACTCCTTCTCAGAGATTTTGTACATAGCACAAGGAGTGTCATGTTGTCTGTCTCCAAACACATATATAGACGTGTGAGTCTTGCCTTGAAGTCCCTCCATCTGATGGTTATGTGAGATAAGACTTTCTTTCTAATTCGCTCAATGTTCGGAGTAATCTCAAATTTGTGTTGTTTAAAACATAAAATATGTTATGTTAACAATTACATAAAAAATAATATAGTTGGTTTAAGTAAACATACGACAAGATCCTACCATAGGAGGTTCTTCTCGACCTCCGCGATGTCATCCCAACATGCAATTGCAATAGAAACTTTCATTTTGGTCAACATTCCTATGTAGCTAGGGTACTTTTTTTCCCATGGGCCACTGGGTTCACCCGATCGAGGATCAATGTGGACCGACAATCGAGTCACAGATCTACCAGGTCCCTCGTGGTCTAATCTGAAGCTTGTCATACCTGAAATATATCGTTAGGAAATGTTAACAATGAAAATATACTCAATAACCTTTATTATATTAAAATAGCAAGAAAAATAAAAAATTGTAAATGTGACAATATTATTAGATAAACACTTATCAAGGTATTGTGTTCTCCCATATGCCTTCATTGTGATCACTTCGAATAGCATGGATGTCATTAGTTATATCATCAACCTTGTCTTGAATGGTTCTTGATGAGAAAGACGTTGTCTCAAGTATGTCTAGACAATTTTCAACATCATTTACATGCATGTTTCTTCCTTCTAATACAACTGACAATTTCTGATTGGCTAGATCAATGACATAAAAATTTTGTCTTGCTTGACTAGCCATAATAAATGGTTCATTAACATCCACCAAAGTGAAGCCCAAGTCATCTGTCCCAACACTCAAATTACTATAAACCCATTTACACTTGAAAACTGGCACTCTAAAAGTCACATAGTCAACTTCCCATATTTCATGTATTATTCCAAAGTAACTCATGGATGCCGTAATTAGATTCTAATGTACAACATCAGCTTGAAGTGTAACCCCACTATTTTGAACTCTACTTTTGTCATCTTCAATCTTTGAATAGAAACAGTAATTGTTTATGTAGTACCCGTCATATGTAATGACATCAATGTTCGACCCACGAGCTAGCCTTAATAGAGTTTCAGAAACATTTGGAGTGGCGTAAACCTTTTTCTTAAACCATGATAAGAAAATTTTGTTAAGTTCATTAAGTACCCATTTTTCACTCATTTGTGGATGTGCTGATTTCGTTTCATCAATGTGTTGCGTAATGTAAGGAATCACCTCTACAGTGTTGTTTAAGATGTACAAATGGGCTTGATCAACTAATTTTCTACTAACACTTTGAATCTTCACACTTTCGGGAACCTTCACACTTCTTAAACACTCACAAAAAATTTGCTTCTCTTTTCAAGAAAGAGTGTAACAAGTTGGAGGCAGGTAGGTTCGTCTTCCAATTGATTGTGGATGTAACTCAGAACAAATATCCATTTTAGCCAAATCTTGTCGTGCTATAACTCCATCTTTAGTCTTTCCTTTTACTTAGTAAAGTCTCGATGACGCTATCACATACATTTTTTTTCAACGTGCATCACGTCTATACAATGTCGTACCTCAAGTTTACACCAATATGGAAGATTAAAGAAGATTGATTGTTTCTTCCAAATGTTTTTCTCCGTGGTCTTTTTCTTTGGATGTTTTTCAAACACAATGTCAATGTTTTCCACTTGGTTGTATATTTCTTCACCATTGCGGAGTCTCGCTATAACTTCATCCTCACGACTTCCATTAAATGCTTTTTTCATTCTACGATAAGGATGATTTCGAGGAAGGAACTTTCGATGTCTTATATACACAATTTTTTTACCGTACTTCAATTGAATATAACTCGTGTTTTTTTCACAAATAAGACATGTAAAATGACCTTTAACACTGTAACCGCTCAAGTTTCCATATGCTAAAAAATCATTTATGGTGCAAAACAACATTGCACACAAACAAAATATTCTTAAGAATATGAATCATACACATCGACGCCTTCTTCCCATAACAATTTCAAATCATCGATCAACGGTTTTAGGTACACATCAATATTGTCTAGGACCCAATATCATCATAGACAACATCATATATTTCCTCTTCATGCACAACAAAGGAGATAAATTTTAAATCATCAGCAAAATTGGCCATGAACTATGTTTGCTACTTAAGTTCCCATAAGAATTCATACCATCTACTAGCAAGTCCAAGTCTTAAGTTTCTTGGCTCTACACCAAATTCTGGAAATATTTCATCAATCTTCTTCCAATGTGGAGAATCAGCTGGGTGTCGAAGAAGATTATCACACTTTCTTCCATCAACAATCATTTCAGGTTTTTTGCTCTTTTTTAATGGAAAATGGTCGTTTGAATCTAGGTATTATAAGAAGGTACCACATCACCTTAGACCATCTTTGTCTTCATCGTCACTATTTCCATCAATTTTTTTTAAATTGCGATAAACCATATGTTGGACACGCCTTCAATGAAGCAAACTCGTCTTTGTATAAAACACAATCATTTGGGCATGCATGTATCTTTTGATATTCCAAACCCATTGGACATAAAACTTTCTTCGCCTCGTAATTACGGATAGGTAATGTGTTATTTTCTGGAAGCATCTCCTTTAACAACTCCAACAGTTCTGTGAAACTTGTATCTGTCCATCCATGCCTTGCTTTTAAACTGAATAATTTCAAAGTTGTTAATAGTCGCGTAAAGTTAGTGCATCCTGGGTACAATTCTTCCTCTGAATCAGACTTAAAAGAATCATATAAATGAACTTTTCCAAAATTCTCCTCCCCAAAATCACGTACCATATCTTCTAAATGATCATTCATTCAGTCGTCTACATAATTTGTTCCTCGTGACGTCGTAGGCTTGTCTAATACTTCTCCATGCCAAGTCCAAAGTGTATAACTCCTCATTATACTAAAGATGAATAGATGATCACGCATTGTGCCCAAGTCATGACGTATTTGATTAAGACAACGAACACAAGAACAAAAATATGTCCTGTTACTTGAGATTGCGTGTTCTTGAACATATTGCAAAAACTCAGAAACCCCCTTTCATACTCTTCATTGATGCAACGCTCATTCATCCAGCTTTGATCCATACTATGTTCATAAAAAACTCAATCAAACTCAAACTTTTAACTCTAATAAGGTGAGGCTCTACCCATTCGAAAAAATTATTTTTCATAATTTGCTAACACGTATACAAAGAAGTCAAACATCATAAACTTCACAAAATTTCAACAATATTTTGCATTGGTCTCTGAAGTACACGAAATGAAAGTGATTGGTCATGATCACAATCAAGTATGCATCCAGATCACAATCAAGTATGCATCCAGAGAACAACACAAATTAGCCTCAATCGAAATTTTATGAAATTTATGCATAAACCTCAATGTACACATTGTAGCAAATTATGAAAAATAATTTTTTCAAACTGCCTAATTAGACAATTCAAGATTTAATACAAACGATTAAAAATTTATTCATTTGCACTAAATCTCAAACGGAAACTAAGTTTCTTTCAGTGTATACTATAAGTATAAATCTACATATATAAAATAACACTGCAACAATAATATTAAAAAATCAAATGCAATTAGAATTATTTAAACATGCATATATCTAATAATAAATATAATTTTATTTCGTAATTTTACAAATATTATTATAAAATTTTAAATAAAAAAAAGAAATAGGCCAAAAAAATTAACAAAAAAAATAGTCTAAGACTAAAACTATAATGGCAATTATAAAAAAATACAAACAATTATATACATAGAACAAAAAATTATATACATACAATGAAAAACTAACCTCTTCTAATTGAAAGACAAACTTTGAGAAGGAGTCTAGGGTCTCCCCACACTGTTGGCCAAATGGGAACGAAGAGCAAGTGGGACGAATCTCAAAACGCTGTAAATAGGGATGAAAATGCAAAATAATACGGTCAAAACGCGTAAAATCAACCCATAATCAAATCCCATCAAGTTTGATGGCGAAAAACTTTCGAAACTCACTTGGAGGAGGTCGAAAATTGGGTCGCTGGCGGGAAATCTCGCAGAAACAGTGAACAACGTAGGTTTTCTATGATTCGTGCAAAGATAAACAAAACTTAACTTCGGTGGTGTGGGGGTCCGACGTTAAGTGATGTCGAAGGTGGTGGAGTCTGACGTTAAGGGACGTCTGGCGTGAGGGGGTCCGACGTGCTTTTTTAAAAGACGTCGGGGTTATTTTTAGCAGACGTTAAGTGATGTCTAACGTCGGGGTTATTTTTAGCGGGCGGACATTAAAAAAGTCCCGTTATTTACAAAAATGTCAGTGGTCATTTTTAACGTTGGGCTTTTTTTAGGCAGACATTATAAGGGTGACGTTATAACACTTTTTTGTGTTAGTGTAACATGGCAATCATACATCACATTTCATGCAGAATTATGTAATTAGAATTTAAAACGAGAGTTACCCTTTCTCACTCCCCTAACCTGGATTCCCATAACCCTTTCTCACTCCCTCAATTGCTTCTTTAATTGGGTCTTAATTGTGGTTAATGAGCCCTCTTGGCTGCCCCTTTGTTAGCTAGGGTTTCTGGCTTTTAATATTCATGTCAAAAAGAATTTTTTGGCAAAAAAAAGCTTAATTCGTGTTTACCAAGGATCGAACCCACAACCATGCAAGTGTTAAGTCAATGCACAACCATTCAATCAATTCATGTTTCATGATAATTCTTATAAGTCTAGGATTTTATTATCACTCATTATGATCAAGCATATTATTAAAATAATAATCAATTAAATAACACAACATTGGCATACACAAGACTTAAACCCAAGTTCTCTCAACATAATCAAGTACTCTGAACCACTTGAGCTAGTACTGTTCCACATCATACAATTTAACATTCAATGTCATAAAGGCTCCCACTACCCGCACTTATTATTTAATTAATTAATTTTCGTGGGTCTTACAAACACAACTCTCAAGATGTTTGGCTACCTCACACAAATTGTAGGAAGGCTTTCACTCAAACTATACAACAAGTGTATAATTCTTTATGTCCTTGAAGCTTAGAAATTCAAGTGGAAAACCTTTCAGCACCCACACAGAAGAGAACCAAGAAAAGAAAACTCGAAAGACAAAACATAAGATCCTAAGACAGTCAAGAAAAGGCACAACATAAGAAATGGTAAATTTGTAAAGAAGGAATTCATGTGACAAAACTTTTAACAACACTAACATGAGAAAAGCTTGAAGAAACTGAATGGAAATATTCATTCATGCATCAACAAAAGTTATGCAACATGCGCATACTAAGAAGATTAGGTCCTACCATGATTGGTGCTAATTTGCCAAACACACTTATTCACCCAATTATTTTAAAATCTAGAATCATGCCACTAGATAGCAAATTTTTTGTACGAATGACATAGGAAGATCTCGACCAAATATAAAATAGGTGAAAATACAATTTTTATTTTGGTTCTAGATTTACCAATTTATAAAGAATTGTGTCTAGATGTATATGATCACTTAGCTTATATGTTTAGGTTTTCCCAATCAATTCAAATGCACTTACATATTGAGCTAGATATTTCATCAAACATGTTCAAGCATTGGAAACAAATGCAAAAAAATTAATGTAGCTTATGACATATGACTAAAAAAATCTTGGCACATTTAAAGAATCAGATTGACACAAGGAGTGTAGCTAAAAATGGAGCTAAAAGAAATCAGTCAACACAAAACTAGAACAACAACTTCATGTTATCAACTTAGCATATGAACAAACACATAGAGGATTAAGAAAAGAGACCCAAACTTCACGACCAAGCTTGTAATGAGCTCACACGTTCTACCCAAGAAAAGTAACCATTGAAACACGATTAGCTACATTCAATGAGTTAGACCAAGAAAAAACCATATAATCAATCAACCTAAGCTTTGATTACCAAATTATGTAGACCCCTTTTTTGCTTTTCTTAATATGATATTTAGATTAAGAAAACCCAAGGAAGATCCCAATTGAACATAAGATTACCAAATGGTTATCTAGATGTGACGATGCACTTCTAATAAATCAAAAGAGAGAAGGGAGTTCAATTAAGAAAAATGACAATATAAGTGAGCAAGCTTATGATACAAACGGGAAACATAAAAACATAAAGAGAAAAATGAACAAGAACATAAAGATAAATGGATAAAATGATGGAAGGCAAGATAGGGTAAGGGAAAGAGGTGTTGTCACGCCACTTGAAGTACTAATTGTAACACCATGTCTAGGATGCTATTGAAAAAAACTATTTTTGTTTATTTCTTTAACACAATTTCCCAACTCTGATACCATCATTCAAAATAATGGAAAACTAAAACTCTCATTTATTTCATCAAAATAAATATTTCAAAATTAAAATATCTAGCATCAAAATCATCCTAAATACACATTATTTCCAAAAATACAATTGATTCCAACTACATCAATTATAAATGTAATTTCTTTCCAAAACAACCCTAAGCTCCTTACTGTTGTGCGTCTTGATCAACATCATCTTCAACATCATATGCTCTCATATAACACAAGTCATATGATCGTGAAAACCACAACCACAAACATGCAAGCACTAATACAAAAATGGGTTATAACGTGACCCATTTAACGTCTATTCGCAAGAAGCCCAAGATAAAAAATGACTGGTGACATTTTTGTAAATAAAGGTCCAATTTTAACGTCGAGGCCCTCGATCACAGACGTCACTTAATGTCGGATCTATAAACCCCCGACGTCATTCGAAAAAAGATGTCAGCCCAAGGTCCCACCGAAGTTACTTAACGTCGGACCCACGCACAATCGAAGTCAAAGTGATTTTTAAAACAATGCTGCGAATCAGAAACCCACACCACTGTTTCTTCGCACAACCTTCGTCTTCATCTGCACTGGTGACAACGACCTTGTAGGTCAGTTTTGCTTCGTTTTACACCACTAAACTTATTGGGTTTTCGTTTGTTGTAAGACCCGTGAAAATTAAATAATTAAATAAATAAATAATTAATAAATGTAGGTAGGAAGAACATTTATGGTATTTAATTCTGATTTGTATGACGTGGAAAAGTACTAGCTCAAGTGGTTGAGAGTACTTTAATTGTGTGAGAGGACTTTGGTTCAAGTCCTATGTATGCTATTTATGTATTAATTAATTATTATTGTTTTAATAATATGTGTAGTTATGTTGTGGAATAATATAATATGTGAATTATATTAATTAGCAAGAAACATGAATTGGCTTGATGGTTTAGCATTGATTTGGTATTGACATGGTTGTGGGTTCAAGTCTTGGAGAATCCAAATTAAACTTTATTTTTGCCAAACTTAGTTTTGAATTGAATATGAAAGGGTAGAGGAAAACCCTAGCAGCCAAAGAGGGTTGGAAAACCATCATAAGACAACCAATTAATGGACATTAACCATAATTTAATTGGATTTTCGTTTTAGACCATTAAACCACATTAAAAGCACTTTTAAATTCGTTTTAGACCATTAAACCACATTAAGAGCACTCTTAAAAGGCTAATTAGAGGTAAGAAATAGGGTTTTGGTGGGCTGTTATTGTGGTTGCCGAAGGGAGAACGAAAATTGAGTGTTTGTGAGCATTGAGAGTGTTGAGGGGAGCTTTGGGGCTAATAAAGGGAGAATTTTCAAAGTTCTAAGCAAAGGAGACCAGGTTAGGGGAGTTTTACGCGTTAAGTTTATGATTATTTCTGATTGGTATGAGAATTAGAATACCTTACACGTTAACCTTGTTTTAAATAGGGTAATATCATGTGTTGTTTATTTTAAGTATGATTGACATGCTAAGTATGGTATGATTATGTATGAATTGGATATTCCATTTTTAAAGTTTGTGGTTCTGAGAACTTTCCAGAATTAGTCTGGTTGGCGATGAACTACCGCCAGACGATCATTTCCTTTCTAGGCCATTTAGGGTTCCTGTAGAGGAACCACATGCCAAAAATAGGGTAAAATAGACAAATTGGCCAATGTTGACCACCCTTGCCAGAGTTGACTGGTTTGTTGATCTTGACTTTCTGACAGTCCATTGAGAGACTGGCACATGTCAGGAAAGTCTCCCCATTAGTGTTTGACTGTCATCAATGGTTGAGCGAAGGTTACAAAGTTGCCGCGGTGGCGGCAGAAACGCCGAAGGGTATGATTCCACAACTGTTGTGGAAAACTGGAGGTGGCTCCGCGTTCCAGAATTGTCGCGGTGTCGCACGAATGGTTGAGGTTGCATTAGCTGGTGCGCACTGGTACGGGGGTTGTTGGTGATTCGAGGTTGCTTCGGTGAGATGCAGACTCGCGAACGTGGTGTTGTCATGGTGGTGGCCGTAGGATGCACGGAGAAGACAACACGGCAGAGCTCTGTGGTGGTTGATATAGGCACGAACAATGACGGTGGCACAACCATTAAAGATATTAAGCACGGTGGTTTCGTGTTTCCCGCTGTCGTGAGCGTTACCATGATGAAGAAGACGCAGCTGTTGTTCGATGGTTTCCATGGCTGACGTCGCAAGGAAGAAGGTGATTCGCGCGCAGGTGCAAGCATGGAGGCGCTGCGTTTGCGTCACAACTCGTAGTTTCTCTCACGATGAAAAAGAAAATGGAGGATTCGCGGTGGCTGCCGAGTTCACGGTGAACGTGGACGGGGTTGATGGTTCGAGGGGGTTCGAGATGCGCGTAGTGGTGGTGGTAGCGTGATGGAGGGTGACGGCGCGACGTGGAAGACGGTGGCATGAAGGTGTTGTCGGAGGTTGGCGTGCCGGCGATGTTGTGCGAGAAGGTGGTGGCTAGCGTAGAGGAGGATGGTCGACGGAGGTGCGGTGACGGACGACGTCGGGGGCGGCGGTTGCGGTTGCGGAAGAGTGATGGAGATGGAGAAGAGGATTAGGGTTAGGGTTTTGTTTGTGTGAAGGAGAGAGAGAGAGTGATTAGGTGGCATGTTTTGATTGGGGATTTGAGTTAATGGAGGAATGATGATGTGGCAAACTGTGAGTGGTTAATTTAGTAAGTGAAGGATTGCCACGTGGAGAAATCTGGTGGACTAGGGTTACCTTAGGGGTGCAGCTTAGTAAAAAGGAGGGGTGCAGAACAGAAATTGAAGTCCAATTACAAAAGGAGGTGTAAACCTGAAAACAGGGGGTGCAGCTAGTTTCAGAAATATATTTTAAAAAAATAGATAATCCAATTGGAAAAAAAGGGGTGTAAACATGAGAATTGAGGGTGCATTTAGTACTTGAACTATTTCTCTCCAAAATTTCTATTTTAGGACTTAATTTATGAATTAAAATATTCATTATTTACACTTGTAAAGACCTAAATTAAATTACAGTTGCATTATTAAACTCAATAATATCTAATAATATAGGATGCAACTAAATAAAATTTTTAAGCGCAAAAATAATATTAAATTCCCAAAATTTAAGTACTGAATGTGAGCCAAGGTTCGACTCATCATACCTTCCAAGCGGTTTAGAAGCGGGCAGCGCTTGGCGGTACGTGTCCCCCGCCAGGCGATTTTACTACAACAGTATTGGTGTGATTGTGTGATATATATATAACTATGCGATATATATATATATATATATATATATATATATATATATATATATATATATATATATATATATATATATATATATGTATAATATGTTAGCTCACCCTATCTGCTTGTGTTTGGCGATGATCGTATACGCGGTACATGGGAGTAGATGTTATTGCAGGTGGATCTGGTGAGGCCTAGAGACGGAGCGGGGCTAGTTTTGGGAGAAGATTTTATTAGAACTTTTACGAAGTTTTTTTATGCTTTCAAATAAATTGTAATTATGAATATTCTAGACTTTTGGATAATTACAATCTTATTTATACTTAATTTTCCCGCGTTTTGGTAATATTAGTTATAATAAATGAAGTTTTATTATTTATTTCTCTATTTTATTATTTAAATTCGTAATATCCGGTCGGGATGTTACATTTGTGGGTTGATTTATGTGTTTTGAACCAACTATTTTTTGTTTTCTTCCCCATCTCACGTTTTGTAGCGTTTTCATCCCCACCATGTGTAACTTTTCGTTCCTGGACGGCGGCACCACATACAACTGGCAACGAAGACGTGCTCTTTCTTCTTCGTCTTTGCACATTCTCTTATCGCCTCTCAGATCTACGACGAGGAGTCCTTTAAGACTAAGGAATCCTTCCTCATTTTAATCTAATTTATTTTTGTGTTTTGGATTTAATTTTATGGTTTCGTTTGAATTGATTATGTTTGATTTGATTTTTGAATCTGTTATTGATGTTAGTGCATTGTGGTTGTCATGTGATATTTGTTTTTATTTTTCTTCGTAGGTGTGGCCACTACAAGAAGCTTTCTCTCGAGGTAATTTTTTCACCATTACTAGTTTTTTTTTTTTTTTTTCTTTTTTAATTTTAA
>Ga0214543_1011171_pt1 | contig 12779 bp, 6 predicted proteins | sample CNSS2metaG_FD_160094 | JGI IMG/M metagenome (GOLD analysis project Ga0214543, IMG submission 160094) | Root nodule microbial communities from cowpea collected in UCLA plant growth center, Los Angeles, California, USA - CNSS2 | ecosystem: Host-associated > Plants > Roots > Nodule | place: USA...
AACAACACGTGGGAACTATCTGAGTTACCACAAGGAGCTCGGCCCATTGGAGTAAAGTGGGTTTTCAAGAAGAAAATGAACGCACAAGGTGAGATAGAGCGATATAAAGCTCGATTGGTGGCAAAAGACTATAGACATAGGGAAGGAATTGACTATGCCGAGGTGTTTGCAACTGTTACTGGGATGGAGACTGTTCGTCTACTAATTTTTGTAGCAGCTCAGAACAAATGGCCCATTTTCCAAATGTACGTAAAGTCGGCTTTTCTGAATGGTGTGTTAAAGGAAGAGGTCTACATTGAGCAACCACTCGGCTACATGAGGAGAGGTGAATAAAAGAAGGTGTTGAGGCTGAAGAAGGCTCTTTATGTCCTGAAACAAGCTCCAAGGGCGTGGAATGACCAAATCCACACTTAGTTCGTGGAAAATAAATATGAACAATGCCCGGTTGAACACGCACTATATATAAAGAAGCATGGAGGTAGGATAATGTTTATAGCTCTTTATGTTGATGACCTTGTGTTCATGGGTAATGATGCATAATTAATCAAGAAGTTCAAAAGAACCATGGAGAAAGAGTTTGAAATGACGGTCTTAGGACACATGAGATACTTTCTCGGGCTAGAAGTCAAACAACTTGAGACAGGCATCTTCGTGTCCAAGAAAGGTATGCCGAGGACATTCTGAGTAAATTCAAGATGGCGAGCTACAGCTCGGTTTCAACCCCAATGGAACCAGGTACAAAACTTTCAAAGTTTGATGGAGGAGATCACGTAGATGCCAACAAATACAGAAGCTTGGTTGGAAGTCTTCATTACTTAACGAGTACAAGGCCGAATTTGTTACTAAGCATTGGAATAGTAAGTCGATACATGGAGGAGCCGACCTACACACATTGGAAAGCACTGAAAAGAATATTGAGGTATGTGCGGGGAACAACATCCCTCGGATTATACTACACTAGGTCGGGCGATTACCGATTAGTAGGGTACTCGGACAGTGATTGGTGCGGAAATGTAGATGACCGAAAAAGCACATCTAGGTATGTATTCTTCATGAGCAGCACGGCGTTTACCTAGCTCTCAAAGAAGCAACCTATAGTGACGTTGCCTACATGCAAAGTTGAGTACGTTGCAGCATCATTGAGTGTATGTCATGCAATATGGCTTAGAAATCTTCTAAGCAAACTGGAGATGAAACAAAAAGGAGGGACTGTAATTCGAATAGATAACAAGTCGGCTATTGAGTTGGCAAAGAATCTAGTCAACCATGGAAGGAGTAAGCAGATTGATGTGAAATTTCATTCCATCTGAGAACAAGTGAAGGAAGGTAATGTAGAGATGGTGCACGTGGGAAGCAGAGATCAAATTGCAGACTTATTTACAAAACCATTGCCAGTTGTGTTGTTCAATAACTATAAAAATCTAATCGGAATGAAGGATGGAAGAAGTATTTAAGTTTACGGGGGAGTTTTGTTAAGGTAAACTTAAATTAGGAGTTATTGAGCAGACTTTATGAGTGGTTACATTTGTGATGTTTTAGGAGAACAAAAGTCAAAAGTTTTATGTGTTATGTTTCGAATCTTAATGATGATTAGAGTTATGTTTTTTTGTAATAATTGGAGACATTATCACTTGCAGATGAAAAGCCAAATGTAAGTCCTATAAATTGTAGTGTCTTGCTCATATAAAATACATAAGTGAAGTAAATCATATTTTCAGAATGCCTTTGCTAACATGATATAAAATCAATTTTAATCTATTAGAGAAGCACACCATGCCTGATAATGAAACTCATTTAGCTTGCCCAAATACTTTCGAAGTAAACCTTCAATGATTCTTCACCACTTTTCTATGTTAAGGAATGATGATATCCCAATAGTTACACCATGCAGTCATAAACCTTTTATACAAAAAACCATATAGAAACTGACAAAACACTTATTCTACAGACAATCAAAACTTCAAAGCCTCACCGTTACCGACATTATGCCTATTAGTCATTTACTTATTTACTTTTTTTGTAGGATTAACATTCATATTTTTTTTTTCCTTAAGAAAATGTTATGAATTTCAATACTGAAAACCCACCTAAAGGCAACGGAAACATCGCAAATCTAGGCCTTAATTTTGTAGCTTTATCGGTTTCAATCTCATGCCCTTTTCATGCAAAACATTAAGCTCACTCAATTCATTGATTTTTCTCGCCTTCCACAAATATTAAATTAATTTCATTGTTTGTATGTAACTTCATTCAAAAGTAACAAAAAGAAAAACATGACACCAAAAAGTTGACACAGAATTAATCTTAAGTGCAATGCACGTTCAAGTTTATTATATCCCCAGGAAAGATACCTTAAGAAATTACCATAATTTAAAAGGGGAACTAATCAGTAAGACAATGAAACAACAAAATATCAGTCCAAGAAAGTTGCTCTGTGAAGAAGCTTTGGAATCTTGAACTTCACAGATAAGTTTGCTGAAACGAGATGAGGGCTAGTTTATAACCAAATATGTAGATTTAGTATAGCAACAATTTATTCTCACATCTAAGTTTTTCACATTCTAGATGAGAAACAATGCACTGAAGAACATAAAGTAATCACATCATTTTAAAACAAAACTGAGGCCAGCCTCCACCTAGAACATGCCTTTCCCACATAGAACAACAAATAGACAAAAAAACTCAATTGCTTCATTAATATACTCTATTCAAACACATCATAAAAATTATGTTCACATATAGGGAATTACTATTCCGGACGTACGGATTCACGATACTTGATATTGTTCACTTCAAACAATTTGCAAGCAAGTGAGTAGTAGTACTTTATATTGTTCACCTAAACCATGAATCATAGTTTCAACATCGAGTCCAACATAATGTTACTGTACTTTCCGTATAAACATTGATGATTATTATCTCTGTAAAAATTCCAAGTGACTGGCATTAGAAATGTGATATCTAACTATTTTGATGCCAAGCTAAACAGATAGTATCATGGACAAGTTTTTAATAAAACAACAACGCGGCAATTAAAGAAGCACAACACTGCTAAACAATTCTATTGGTTGAGAAAATAATCATCCCGCTACCTCGACAGTCAACATACGGCTCTAATATTTGATCCCTTTGACACCAGGGACGAATTTACACTGAATTTGCTAGAGAATTGGCGTTTCACGCCAGAGGAATAACATAAGATTGCTGGTTTAGAAATAGTCACTAAAACTAGCTAACTGCATTTACAACAAAAGTCCATTCAAATATCCTCAAAAGTTCAGCATAAATTACAGCAGTCAGCAGCAAAATGTACAAAATGTACAGTGCTTCAGCAAGAAGCAGTATAAAGCACCATTGTTTATTTCAGACGAGCAGAATTTCGAGTCACTCTTCTCAAACCCGAAATAGCTGCTGAAGATTGTGATGCACCAGGTCCTCCTGTTTCTGCATCATCTGTTTGGCGTCCTCTTCTTCTTTTCCGTCCCAATACATTACCATTCTGGATTTCTTTGTTTTCGTTCAGCTCATCCTGATTACTGCATCCAACTCCATCATCAACAACAACCCTGTTAGCACTTTGCCTCTTTCGATCAGATCTAGTCACCCGTTGACTTTGTCTAGGTTCACTGTCATCTCCCGTCTGCAAGGCCTCCTCCTGCGGTACTGTATATGGCCAGGAAGTGCCACAACTTGGGCAAACTTTGGCAACCTAATCACGAGTTAGTTATAGCAAGATGATCAAAAGCTTTTCACCTTTCTAGTGTAAAAATGAAATAAGACTAATAATACCAATCAATACCTTTCCCTGCAAGAAAAGTTGCTTCAGGCAATACTGATGAATTCGCACAGTACAATTTTCATTTTGGCACACCTCTGCCTGTCAGACATTGCCGAATGAATTATCAGACTCAAGCAAAGCAGCAATGTGTTGTAAGTATATTTGGTACTATCAGCATATTTCAATTTCCATTTCTGTTCCTTCTAAAAGAAACAAAACAAGTGACTTTATTGTTTTCGGTTGTCACTGCCTCCACAAACCAGGTAAATAGACAGTAGGAATTCCTCATAATATTTAGAGAAATTTTAATATATGAACAAGGATTCTTGGTGTGCATAGAATTTAAGAGAAACCACCCAATTTGTTAAAGATCTTCTAATCAGATCAATAAGTAACCTTTTTTCAAAAATCTACTACAAATTTATGTACGATAAACAAAACAGAACATTTAAATCCCAATAAAAAAGGTAAGGAAAGCCTGACAACGTTTCGAATTAATCACAACTATTGATGGGAAAAGAATAACAAAAAAGAGCTGTAACAATGCAACAAGAACAACCTTTATTCCAGCTTCATTGCAAACATGACAGGATGGAACATCATTATTTCGAAACCAACTGCGAAGATCAAGAAATGACTTCAGACCAAGTTTAATAACACCCTCTGTTGTCAAATTAAGCCACTGGTCCTGCACAAGTTCATTCAGGGTTTTCTCCTTTTGAGACAAACTAAAATTTTTCAAAGTAGATGGAACATTTGACAGGCTTCCTTGAGATTGTGGATCTGTCATAATTGTAACCTGAACATATACCATGAAAATTGTACATTTTATTTTAAATTTGCAATAGATAGAAGAATAAAAACATTTGCATTTTGAGATCCGTAACAACTGTCCCAAAAAATATCCTGAAGCATCCCCATCACAATGGAAGGGGCAAATCTTTGTGCAGAGTATCTTGTTCTCCATGAGTACATGATTTGGTACCAAAATATAATCACCCTGCAATCCAAAATGTGTATCTTGTTCTCTAAATGTGCATATAAATAGAAACAGATTTTTTTTTTGTGGTGGTGGTGGACTGCATATCAAATAAATAGTAATACACTGGAGTAATACAACTATTACTTTCATTGCACATTAACCAAAAGCCAGAAACAAAAATAGACTTGGAAAGTTTAACCACAATAAAATATTATCATGTTTAGAATTTATTGCAAATTTCTAAAAATGGAGGTAAAACAAGAGCTAGGGTTGGTGGGAAGTGGTAGTGTAGTTAGAACTGATGACAAGCACATCAAAATATGGACATGTTTAGGTTAGATGGTATAACTTATAACAGAATCAGTCATACTTTGACACTGAAGTATAACTATATATATATATATATATATATATAACTATATATATATATATATATATATATATATAATTTATTAGGATGGAAGACTTACATCTAACAGAATCAACTTGGTCTTATGCCATGGAGACTACATATCTCTATAATAGGCTTTGATAGAAATTTAAAATGTTAACCATATGGCCTTCAATGATTCAAAAGAAAACCTACGATATGGAACCAACACCACAAGTCTTGAGGAAAGCTCCAGCCCATAATAGAGTTTGTATTGTGTGAATTTGAACTATTAAAGACATGTAAGCAAATTAATGAAGTTGAGCAGAAGATTCTCTTATAAGAGTAGGCTTGCACCATTTTATTTGGCTTCAGAACACCGAACAAGAAGTAGTTCCTCAAAGCATGCATGTTTCAAATGTCATAGTCCTTATTGATGTGAATTTTGAGCAAATTCTAAGCTTATGCACTAAATAGAGTATTTATAATCAAATTGTCTGATAAGATGTCAAGCCACCCACAAAGAACCAAAATTTGGAAAGTCTATTCTAGGAATTATAGGAATTAATTTTAATAATTACTGCAGTTTTAATAGCTCTTATATTAAGACTTAGTTAAAATAAAAATTGAAGGTTTAATGTCTGTGGGGACAATTATGTATTTTTGTTTGTATTTATGAGGTAGTGTTTTGGGATAGTATAAACATGTGTTTAATAGGTTTTTCTAGACAAATATTTCTCTACTGATTGCTCCCAATTAAAATTCCTATGTTGCTCTAAGTTACTTACGTACCTATGCATGTGTTTTAGGATCACTTTGAGATGAACACCCATAAAAACAAGTAGGGTAGATAATCTGATAGGTTTCTTGATGCTATAAACCTGATCACAAGCCACACACACAAAAACAACGCACAGAACACGAGCAAAAACCTCGTAGTATTCCTCTTTGAAAACTGAACACGTCCAGGGAAGACAAATCCCTTCTCATAGGATCAGTTATTGAATCCTGTTTACACCAATTCTTCCAAAAATAAAAGCTAACCCCAACCAAACAGCACCCTCTCTTATTTATAGTCTTCCTAACAGAAGACTCACACCCTTCAACCACCTACTAACAACCTGCCCTCCTAACTAACTAACTGCCTATTTTATTTCTCCTAACATACACTTTTAATGTCCTAACATAATCTCTATGGAGATTCTGAAAAAATTGTGGAAATTTTGCATGTTTGCATAACTCTTACAAGTAGTTTACTATGATCCTTGAGTTTCAATCCTTTACCATTTTCAATCCTCTTACAATCGTTTAACAACGTTTGGCTAGCAGCCAGGCTGAAACAACATTAATTTTCTTACAATTGGAAATATGCAGCCGGGTGAAAAAGTTTATAACCTGGCCATCCAAACTAAGATTGAGAGCATGGATGCTGAAGATAACACCTTGTGCAGAGGCATCCTGTACAATTGCTTCAATCTGTTGTTAGCAAAAGAAAGACACAAGATTAGTTGTTTCAGATGTCAAATACCAGGCACCAAAAAATAGTTCCCATTTCAAAGAAACCACACTATGCATCCAATGACACAAACACAATGCCCAAGAGGTACTAAATACTACACATTACACAAATGAACACAGACAGAAAAACACAATCAGGTTGAGCAAAACTTACAATGGCCTTGTAAAAGGCAATTTGCGGAACACTATACTTCGTCCCTAACTTGGAATGTTCGTCAGCAACGGTATTGACCACACCATAATAAACTTGGCCATCATATTGATTTATGCAGGCACGCAACTCAAAATTAGCACAACTAAGCGCCTTGTTGATTTTCAGAATGAAACCATCAAACAGTTGCCGCTCAGTACCTAATAAAAACAACCTCACCCATGTCAAGGTCGATATAATACCCATCAAGGACACATGAAACACAAACTCCAAGTACTAATTTAAAAGAAAAGAGTCTGCTACCAGCATTTATAATCAAACCAAGACAAATTTCACCCTCAGTACTCATGATGCCGCAATTCTACTCTACAGCCAATCATAATTCAAAACCTAAATCAAGTGTAAACTAACATTTTATAACAGTAAAAAAAAACACAAACTTTCACCAAAAGTGAATAAAGCAGCATTTGGGTTGAGAAAACATTTAGAAACCTGGGTTTCTCTTGGTGAGCTGTTCAAACATGGCGTGCATGTCCTTCTCGCAGAGTGGGCCCCGCGAAAACAGAGATTGAATCACAACGTGGTGTCTCCAGCTTAAGGCGCTCGACATGGTTCTTTCACAAACCCTAATGCAGATTCTGGGACTGGGAAAGTGTGCTGAAGACCACGGTCAGGGTTTCTGAAGAAGGAAAATTGGAAGGTAAAATAAGCGATTGCTACTTTATTCCCTAGCATTTATATCAGAATATCAATTCATCGGTAAGCTGTGGATTATGTTCCAGAAAACAACAATTATAACCAAATATGTAGATTTAGTATAACAACGATTTATTCTCACATCTAAGTTTTTCACATTCTAGATGAGAAACAATGCACTGAAGAACATAAAGTGATCACAGCATTTTCAAAACAAAACTGAGGCCAGCCTCCACCTAGAACATGCCTTTCCCACGTAGAACAACAAATAGACAAAGAAACTCAATTGCTTCACTAATATACTCTATCCAAACACACCATAAAAATATGTTCACATCTAGGGAATTACTATTCCGGACGACGGATTCACGATACTTTATATTGTTCACTTCAAACAATTTGCAAGCAAGTGAGTAGTAGTACTTTATATTGTTCACTTAAACCATGAATCTTAGTTTCAACATCGAGTCCAACATAATGTTACTGTACTTTCCGTATAAACATTGATGATTATTATCTCTGTAAAAATTCCAAGTGACTGGCATTAGAAATGTGATATCTAACTATTTTGATGCCAAGCTAAACAGATAGTATCATGGCCAAGTTTTTAATAAAACAACAACGCGGCAATTAAAGAAGCACAACACTGCTAAACAATTCTATTGGTTGAGAAAATAATCATGCCGCTACCTCGACAGTCAATATACGGCTCTAATATTTGATCCCTTTGACACCAGGGACGAATTTACTATTAGTTTAGTAAAAGGAGAAAGAGAAGACGAAGGAAATACGTACGCACGAGGGAACAACGAAAGAGGGAAAGAGAAGAAGGGAACAGTGACGCCGCTGAACCAGACACCCGACGGAGCTGCCACGCGAGGCGACCGGAACTTCGACGTGGACGAGCGGAGCTACGGCGTCGAAGGTGATGAAGCTCAAACTCGAGATCACGAAATAGGTCTGCGTTCGATTAGGGTTTTCGATTTGGGATTTGGGCTTCGATCTCTGCTTACAATTGGATTTTCGATTTGGGTTGTTGGGGTTTTAGTTTGGCCTTAAAATCCGAATGCCAACGACATGTTTTTCTGTCATTTCATCCTGTTCTTCGAACTTGGTGACTCGTTCTCAAACTCGCGAGTCTGGTACGAGTCAGCTTGTTAACTCCGAGTTTACTTTGAGTTTGAAGAATAACGAGTTTATATGCGATTTAACTCGTCAACAGTGTCATTACTCGCAGACTCGTATGGGTTTACGAGTCAACACGCGAGTTCGATAATTTTGTTTCAGGTACCTGCCCAATTAGTGCAGTTTCCAGGACTTTGTCCTTTTCCTAAAATTAAGGCTACAAAAAGTTGTTGGTGGTGGTTTAATAAAAAGCTTATATATTTAATACAAAAAAACTCCTTGAAAAAAGTTTTTTCTGCACATACAATCTAATGCAACTATCTATATGACAGATGATATTATACTAGAAAAAATGGTTTCTTAAACTTTTATAAATTTTAATGAAAAAAAAAATCATACCTGCATTATATATTTGAGATAATTAATGAAAAATATTAACAGAAAAAATTAAAAATGAATTTAACTTGATAAACTAACTGATTCATACTAATCGAATCATTCATTGTGATTTCAAATATCATCTTCATGTGACTATAGAAGCAATGTGAGAAGAACATATAATTATGGTTGATGCAAATAATAATACTATATATATGAGAAGGAGAATGATAATTGTGAAAGAAGAGGGAGATTAAAGGAAATTAAACCTGATTAGCTGCGAAAGATTGATTGTGTGTTCCTTTTCTTCCCCAATAAATTAAATTAAATTTGAAACCAATAAACTATAGAGTTATTTTTCTTTTGTATTTTGCAGGAGATGTACGACAATCTAAGCCGAATAATTGAAGAGGTGACACACAAAACAACTCCATTCCAACTTGATGGAGAATTTGTTGTTTTCTCAAATACAAAACAAAGAAACCATACAAGCATAGTTAATGTAATAGAAATATCATGATTCTTAATGGGTCGAGACTTCGTAGAAATTAAACACAAATGTTTTCAAATAAAATAATATCTTGATAATTATTGTTATAAGAAACTGAAAGCATTAGTAAAGATATTTCCACGAACTATTTTAGCTACCTACCTTAATCTCTATAAATATATTCTTTAGTATTTATTTCTTGCAATAAATATATTCAAATTACGGTTTCTTTCTTTCCTTTACATTACCCATTTTACTTCTTTAGTATTTATTTTTTGCCAAATTTATAGCCAGTCAAATTAGAAGATAAAAAAGTAAGTATTCCATTATACGATCACGTTACTTCGTTTGTTTGAAAAAGCAAGGCAGATGAGGCAATAAGAGAGGCTGAGAGATTCCAGGAGATGATCAAGACAAAAGTTGCACAGACGGAAGAGGAGTATGCATAAAGGCTAGGCAAGCTTTTCTTGCATGAGGCAGAAGAAAGGAGGAAGAAGAAATTTGAGTAACTCAATGTGTTGCAAAATCCACGCTATGATTACCTCAACATGAAAAGAAGAATGCAGGATGAGATTCATGGTTTGTTGAAGAGAATGGAAGCAACAAAGCAACAATGGGTCTAATTCATGTAATTTGTTCTTGTTCTTGTTTAGTATTTTTTTCTCTATTTTTAAACAGTCAAGCTCACAATTTCTAAACAATTTCTCCTTCTCTGTGACTATATATCCTAACTTTATTTTTCAATAAACAACTTTCCGAATAACCTATGAAAGAAACGCAATCTCATCTCCTCATTCCACCATATCCATTCCACTAGAAAAGACACATCGCCACACTTCAACATTAATGTTCAATATGCAAATATAACATTGGAGCTGATTCAGCACAGTAGTGAAGGTCACTTATGGTTTGGACTTGGCAAATATGACTCACTCTTCTCTGCAAACATCACTCCCTCTTCTCTACCACCCTGACTCTTCTGTTATGGTTTTACCACTGTTATAACTATTTATAATACTCAAAACAAATTAGGAATCCAAAGCAAAATTAGGATAAATAGAATTTGAATGTCAACACAGGATGAATGCACTAATCGAACCGGAATAGGCTCAACAGCTTGTCAATCAGGCATCCGAATAACTATTTCTAATATAAAACCTACAGCAAAATAGAATCCAAACGAAATGGGGAAGAAATCTAACCTTTGAAGCAAATAAAAATTTGATGCTCTAACAATAGCTAGTGCAGTAGCAACAGTGCGACGGTGCAGCGCTGCGGCGGTTCGGCAATGCAATGGCACAACGGAACAGTGGTGCGGTGGTACAAAGGAACAGCGGTGCATCTAAGGTGCACTGGTGAATATCGATGAGAGTAAAGTAAACATCGATGGTGCGCTTAGGGTTAACAACAAAAGGAGAGCGCCAGAGATAAGAATAGAAAGAGGGAAAAGAATTTAAAAGAATGAAAAAGGAAATAATAAAATTTATTAAAATTGTTTGTCTACGGAGGTTTGAAACAAACCTAGAGAATTTACCCGTGGTTTTCAAAAGAAACCTTTGGAATTTAACGAAAATTACGAAAACTCTAATTAATTAAATCCATTGCTTGTATTAACCTCTGCTAAATAACATCAAATACAAAAAAATTTTAATGTTCGATCAAATATAATCTCATTAAAAACAATTATTTTTATAACGTGGTAAGCAAAATATAATAATTAAATGATAAGAAATTTGTATAATTTTGCTATAAAGTAATAGCCTTTTAAGTTCTAACTTTACTTTTGTTGTTGGAAATATTCTACACTCTCTCAATCTATTTTTTAGCAATTATTTAATACATGTTTCTAATTTTTCTTTGCATTAGAATTATTCAACTGGGTATTTAATTTTATCTTTTCCGGTTTCAATGTAATCTTCATTTTTGTTAAAAGAGTTAATATAGTTTCTTCAGTGATAAAATTTGTTAGAGATTAACAACGTGACAATATAAATGATACTTAATATTGCAATGCAAATGACATAACTACATTCAATATTTATAATTGTTACCCTCTAAACAGTGTCGGTATTAATTTAATTGAAGGATTACATTAGTTGTTTTCTTTTTCTTTTTTCATAAAATTAAAGACTATATTAAGATGATAAAAAAGTGAAGGATTGCATTGAATAATTTCGATAGAAATTGGGATAAAAAAAATTAAACAAAGAAGAAACTATTTTTGAAGGAACTAAAATAATACTTTAATGTATTGATAAATCCAATACTCATTATCTCTATTACATATTTAGTTAAACATTAACCAAACATTCTTCGGTAGATCTTCTAATTAGTAGAAATAAAGTGTATCATCTAATTAGGCCATCACCTACCGTTCCACAGAGAAGATTTTTCATGCACATAAAGATGTTTTGATTCCTCATTAATATGTAGGTATTCAAAATAAATTTACAATATTACAAAAATGTCATTCATAGGAATATAAACGTCAAAATACATATATCAAAAGACTTTTACGATTAAGACAATGTCACCTCTATTGTACTTTTGTGCCTCAGCAACACTTATATTATCGTCTGCTTGATAGGAATAAGAATAAAATATATATAAGATACAATAATATAATATATTCAAAATATATTTAAGTATGAGTGAAAAGATTTTGGATTCGAAATCAATGAATGATCCATGGAAGCACATAGTATGAGATGCTATTGTTCTCTTTCTGATAGGTATTTTAAAACGTAAGAGTGTTCTACGTTGTTACTATATTTAAAACTGACTAATGGGTATCAACTTTATAACCTCTCAGCAGAGACTAGGACCTCTCAAAATGTATCTGATTATTCAAGCTCATCACAGACAATTTACTAAACAATCCAACCCATCACAGATCATTCATCAAAAACCCAAAACTATATATTACCCATACAATAATTAATTATTTGCAATATAATTAACATTAACAAATAACTTAATTTATTGATTAATGCTAATCCATAATAATAACAACATAGAGAATAATAATTTTATATAATAAAATTATATAAAATATAACATTCTCCCACTTGGATAACATTAATAAATTAATTAATTATATCAATTACAACATAAGTACAAATACCAATTAAGAAATATAAACATGAATCACAAAGATAATATCTGATAGGGATACTTACCATATGCTTAGATTTCTTAAATAATGGATAATATATAGAATAAAAACAAACATAATAAATATGTGATCCCAAAATGGTTCATAAATTCTCTATGTAGAAAGAGAAAAGATGT
>Ga0214543_1011175_pt1 | contig 12773 bp, 4 predicted proteins | sample CNSS2metaG_FD_160094 | JGI IMG/M metagenome (GOLD analysis project Ga0214543, IMG submission 160094) | Root nodule microbial communities from cowpea collected in UCLA plant growth center, Los Angeles, California, USA - CNSS2 | ecosystem: Host-associated > Plants > Roots > Nodule | place: USA...
AAATTGTTTTCAAATTTTAAATTTATATGTGTTTTATTGTAACATGAACTAGGTAATTTATGATTTTTTTTTCTATTAACATTATTTTCTATTAACAACTTTTAAACCATTTTAAATAAAGTTCAATATAAAATATTAATTAAATGAACTTAATTTGGTTAAAAATATTTACTTGAAATATCAATTTTGATGGAAATATTTGTGTACATTTAAACAGAAATTAAATTTGATTTCAATTTGGAGAGGGACAAAATTGCTAAATTTTTACAAAAATTGGGACTAGATTGAGACAAATTAAAATAAAGGGACCAAATTGAGACTAACAAAATGACACGTGGCGTAATACTGACATGTGTCACTATCACTGCCACGTGGCACGATGACAGCTTGACACGTGGCAATTTTTTTTATTTTTAAAAATAAATTCAAAAAAAAAATCAAAATAAAAAAAAATTCAAAAAAAAATTAATAAAAAAATTCAAATAATCGAGGAAATAACACGTGGCACTCTCTCTAACGGTGTCAACCTTGACTTAACGGGAAGGGCAGACGTGAGACGTTTCAACAAAAAAGGAGACCATTTTGAGACTTTTAAAAATTTGGGTACCATTTTGAGATTTTAACTCCAAAATGGGGACCAAAGACATAATTAAACCTTTATCTTATTTCAATTTTCATCCTATCAAATTAAGTCATACTTAATTGTAAATATATGCATATTTATGTTTTAAGTTTTAAAGAGAATTATAAATTTAAATGTATTACATCCTTGTTATGTAACTTTTATATTATATAATTAAAAAATAATTATATGAGTGGATTATATTTATAGTACACTTATAGTAATAATTTATGTGTAAAAGATTAAAAAAAAATGTACACGATTATTATTCACAACTGAATCATTACTACCAGGCCACTAATTATCTAAGGCCTTGAAGTTTAAAAAATAAATTATTTTAGATAAAGATAAATTGGAAAATGTGCTATTTTTTAAAATAAAGATACTCAAAAAATATATGTACAAGAAATTCATACCCTATTGAAAAATTACATTATATCAAAAAACATTTATAAAAAAAATGTTGTATGATTCCTAGATTACTATTCACAATGCATATAATATAACAGTTGTTATGGGAAGTACTTTTTAAAATAAAAAATATTTAATCTAATCTAAAATTATATATATCCAATAGTTGATGGAATGAATCTTTTATTTTCTATACCGAGAACAAAGGTCTAAATTCTTAACTGTACAATTTTGATAAATAATTTTATCATTTACAAAAATATATAAAATAAGATTTTTTTTTCTTCTAATCTCACTCTTTATATTTATTTTTCTTCTAATGTTATAATATATAAATATTTTTTAAAAATAAATATATATATATATATATATATATATATATATATAGTAAATTTATATTAAATAAAATAACTGTTAATAAAATATTTAAAAAATATTAGAATAGTTTTATAAAAATTATGTAAAAAAAAATTTAAAATTTAAATAATTATACTGTAAACGATAAATTAAAAATAAATGATTATAAACATAAAATAGAAAACACCAAACATTTCTTGTGTGCATTTGAACGCGTTTTTGTAAGCAATATGTTTTGTTATCTCATGGCTTATACATATTAACATTGTATCATATTTAAATTGTCTTTCGTATTTTCTCCTTTCTTGTTAATTTTCTGCCATGACAAATACTATGTTATCATATGATTCTCCCATAAATCCCGTGCATCTTAACCCATGTTTTGATCATCTCACAAACCCCACACATCCCATGTTTCTTCACCTTGGTAAGAATCCTGCTCTTGTCTTGGTGTTGCTTCTCCTTTCCGATAACAACTATTCGCAATGGCTAGTGACGAATCTTCACCAAAAAATTGAAGGGATCAAAATAATGTATTCAAAATTTATATATTTAATTATTGTTATTAATTTCACAAATATATGTCTATATAATTGAGTATTGAATATGTACTTAGAAAAATTACAGTTTTTAAGTCATATTTGATGTATAATTCATTTTAAATAAATTTTTCTAATTTCATCTATTTCACTTTTTTATTTATTGGATACTCTCATATTTGAGAAAAAAAACATATATTATATAATTTTTCCTTCTATATTCATAAAAATATAAATATACAAAAAATTGATGAGGTTAAAAAAATACTGACTTTTAAACTAATATTTCAGTATCAAGAGATAAAAGATAATTACATTTCTATCTTAAGAAATGCAAGAGAACACATGAAAAAAATGAGAATAGAAAGAATAAATTTGTGTATAACTTTTATTTAAAAAAAATAAGAAAACATACAAATGTGAAAGATGAGTAAAATATGGAAAAGACTTAAAAGATAACAAGAGAAAATATAAAAAATATGGAAAAGACTTATATTTTATTATTTATTAACATTAAATATTATACTTTATAAAATAATAAAATTATATCTAATTTAATTTTCATATTAATATAATATATATCATATATTTTTTTAGAATTTAAAATTATATATTTTTAAGAAAATTACAAAATTTTGGATATATTTTTTAAAAAATTTAAAAATTTTGGGGGACCATGGCCCCCCTAACCATACACTATAATCTGCCAGTAGCATGGCGACATGATATTCTTGTTGCATTGGAAACCAAAAACAATCTTAAAACTTATCCTTGAGAATAAAACAGGCATCGATACTTAGATCAATACTATTGTGGTGTTGCTTCCACTTCATGCTTTACTTTTTCCATACCTTATCCAATGCATTCATTTGTTTTTTATGATAGTTGTTCTTTTGACCATACTGTTTTTTGTCATAATATTTATGCCCAAGCTGAACCTTTCTCCTTCAAAGAAACTGCTCAACATGACTGCTGAAAACAAACTATGATGCTGAGTTACATGCTCTTGACAGAAACCAGACTTGGACTTTAGTTCCTCCTCCTTCTAGCATCAAGTCAATTGGTTGTCACTAGGTTTACAAACTAAAACATAAACCAGATGGAACATTTGCTAGGTTTAAAACACTGTTGGTGGCTAAGGGTTTTACTTAAACCGAGGGACTTGATTATTTTAAAACTTTCTCTCCTGTTGTCAAACTTACTACTGTCCGCATCCTTTTAGCCTTGGCCACTGCTAGTGGTTGGTTTATTTATCAGTTGGATGTTGACAATGATTTCCTCCATGGAGACTTACATGAAGAGATCTATATAAAGCCTCCACCTGGTCTTTCTCTTCCCTAGTCAAATCTTGTTTGTAAGTTTAACAAGTCTCTATATAGTTTAAAATAAGTTAGTCGTAATTGGAATCAAAAATTAACTTCAGAGTTACTTCTTCTTGGTTACACACAAAGCTCTATTGACCACTCTCCCACTCTCTCTTTGTGAAGAAATCTACCTATGTTATTACTGTTTTATTGGTTTATGTTGATGAATGTGGTTCTCACTGGCAACAACATTGTTGAAATTAATGTTGTAAAAGTTCATCTTCATTCTAGATTTCATATTAAAGATCTTGGCCCTATCTAATATTTTTTTGGCCTTGAAGCTTCTCGTTCTTTACATGGATTAGTTTTAAATCAAAGGAAATATTGTTTGGACCTCATTTTAGAGGCAGTGATGCTTGGATGTAAACCTACACCAACTCCATCTGATCCTTCTATCAAACTTCATGCCGAGGGAGCTTTTCTACCAGATCCTTCTTCCTTCTTCCTTTCCTTTCGACGTTTGATTGCACGATTACTTTACTTGACTAACACCAAGCCTGATATTAGTTTTGTTGTCTAACAACTCAACCAATTTGTTTCTTCTCCGTGTGAACCACATATACAGCAGGCTGTAAGGATAATTCGATACTTAAAACATGCTCCTAGATATGACCTTTTGTATAAATCTAACACCTCTTAAAATTATGGTGTTTTCTAATTCTGATTGGGCGACATGTGTTAGTACCTGACTCTCTGTTTCTGGATATTGTGTTTTCTTAGGCACCTCTTTAGTTACTTGGAAGTCTAAGAAACAAACCACTATTTCACGGTCTTCTTCTGAGGCTGAGTATCGCGCCTTGACATCCCTAGCATGTGAACTACAATGGATTCAATACCTTCTTCAGGATTTGTATTTTTCTGTTCCCACTCCTTGCACTACCTTTTGTGACAACAATTCTACTATTCACATTGTCAAGAATCTCACTTTTCATGAGAGAACAAGCATATAAAATTTGATTGTCACATTATTCGACAAAAGCTTGTTGATGGCCTTATCCACCTTCTCCATGTTCCTTCTACAAGTTAACTTGTTGATATGTTTACTAAGTCATTACATCATTCTACTTTTTGGGTTGTTACTTCCAAGTTGGACCTTTACAATCTTCATGCTCACCTTGAGAGAGAGTGATAAAAATATTATATATCTTGTGTTTTTATTTATATTGATAGAGATATCATATATTTGATTCTCTTTCATTCTTATGAAATATATTGTACTCTATATATTGAACAATGTTTTAATAAGTTAGTAAGCAAGCTCTCTTTGAGTGATTTTTCACCAAACACTTCTTGTGTGTATTTGAACACGATTTTGTACGCATGCTTCCTTCTCTCATAACTTATACATAGTAACAATTATCAAAGGACTTTTCCATCCTTTGTGTGTTGCATTCTTTGGAAAGAGTGATTCTTTCCTTCCACCTTTCATATTCACCTCTTGTTCTTTCTTCCTCACCCAAATTTCAGGAAAAAAAAAACTCAATTCTATCCACATTTATCTCATGGCCATAACTCTCGTCCTACTTGCCCCAATTAAGCGTAAATTATAGTTCAAAAAGTGAACTTTCACCTCGTTTTGGAGTTACGTCAATTTTAAAGTTCTACTAATTAAGATATTGACGTTTCTATAATACTATTGTGCATACTAGAATTTTCACCTTTTCACTAATTTTTAAAGTTTCTCACAAGGTTTTAACCCTAAAGATCCTAAGTCAGTCCTTGTGTAACTATAGTTCACATAAGTTATTTTTATATTGTCGTGTTTGTTTGTTGATACTTTTATATGGTAGTGTTTGTTTGTTGATACTTGATGTTTTACATTAACATGTTCTATCTATGATTTATTAGTTCATATATGTTTATTATGGACAATATTTAGGTATACAAAACATTTTTGTTTTAGTTTTATCCTTTTATAAAGATTTTGTGAATACGACTTTAGGTTTTAGAATGAGTTAAGTTAGGAGTTTGTAGTGTTTGTAAGTATTATACTAGTGCAAAAAAAATCGCATTTAACTATGCCTAATATGTTATGATTTCACAAAAAACAAAACCTTTAAAAACATTGTGTCATATTTAAAATCATTGACAAAGTATAGCACCAGTTGTCTAGCACCAGTTGTCGATTCAAAATGTTCATAAATATATAACAAAATTATAAGTAATATAACAAAATTAGTATAAACTAGTTCTAACTTTAGTTTTTAATAACTCTAGATAGAAAATACTTCGTCCATTGGACTTGGTCATTGAATTTTTACAAAAATATAGGAGAAATTAATAGTATAAAAATTAAAAAATTAAAATTAGAACATGTAAATATTAATAAATTATCTTATCTCAACCACTTTCATGTCTTGCACAATTATTATCATTCATTACATGAGGCAATAGTCATAGTCAAAACTCTCAGTTTATTACGCTAAATTCATAGTAAAGTTATTTAGATATAAATGACTTTTAACCAAACAAGATTCTGGATAGTATGCTCAACTCTTTGATATAAATGAAAAGAGGTATGTTAACATGATATATACCGAAACAAAAACATTTATCAGCCTCGTAATGCATAATTTGTACTTTCAATATTTGGACCTTGTCTATCTAGTATTTGTTAAATGCAAGTTTATCCTGCAAAACAGAACATCTTTGTCGAATCAAAGAGAAACAAATGTTCTTTACAAATATAGAAATTTTGTTTCACTCGATACATGCCGCGAACTAGTAACCAACCATCTCAATCAAGATGAAGCTTTCTGCTTAGAAAAGAGAGTGTATATTCAATTTGATCCAAATTAATGTTACAGATTGTTCCTTTGAACTCAAAGTGACAATATACGCCATTCGGAGGGAACAAATATATAATTTATTAATTTATATATATATATATATATATATATATATATATATATATAATATATATTTAGTTTTTTTTTTATTCTTTCAATTTTACCTTTTAAATATTTTTTTTTTAAATTTAAATAATTATTTATAATAAAAAAATTATTTTTGAGTTTTATTATTTTAGTAATTACTCTTTAAAATTTTAATAATTAATCATAATAATTTTTTTTACATAATACTATTTCTGAGATTTTTTATTTCAGTAACTAAAATTTATTTTATTTTAAAAAAATATTTCCCCATTGTAACTAAAATTTATTTTATCTTTAATTATATCTATAATTATATATGTATGACTATATTTAAAATTATACAAACATCTTAACGCCTACTTTTCTGTTAGTATATATAAAGGAAATTTTCATTGTGGTTATCTTTTAACTGTTTTTTTTTATTTAATTTTTTTTTATATAAAGCATACCCAATTTTGTTATTTACATTTCAATTATCAATTTTATCCTTTAATAAACAATTTTTTTTTAAATTAAAACAATTATTTTACCTTTTAAGTAATAATTTTGTTACATTTAACTGTTTCATTCATTTAATTTTTCTTTTAAATATATCTTTAATAAAAAAAATTATCTACAAAATAAATAAAAAAATATTTATAATAAAATTTATAAATTTATTTATATTTAATTTTAAAATTAAAAAGAGTGAACATATCCACACATGTATTTTCACTAGTATATATAAAGGATATTTCTATTCTAAATTTTATCCTTTAACAAATAATGATCTTTTTAAAGTTAAAACAACTAATATAAAGTAATCACTTTACTAGATTTAATTGTTTCTTTTATTTCATTTTTCAGTGTATAAAGACCATTTTGGTATATTTACACTTTTATTTTCAATCTTACACTTAATAAATAACAATTTTTTAAGTTAAAATAATTATTTTATCAATTTTACCTTTTCAGTAACCCTTTGTTGTCTTCAAATGTTTCTTTCATTTAATTTTTTTTTAAATAACTACTTTTAAACTAAAATTAATATCTTTAATAAAAAAATTATCTACAAAATATATATAAAAAATATTTATAGTCAAATTTAAAAAATTATTTATATTTATTTTTAAAACTATAAAATCTCATGTTTATCTATATATATAATTCATTTTGTGGTATATTTTTTTAAGGTACAAACCGAATACGGGGTCTTGCAGTTTGACTTTGCAAAACAACTAAGTCGTTACTCTCCTATTTCTCTTAATTCAAGAGGTTAATTGTCTTTGTTATTTATTCATGTATTATCATACATAGTGACCGTTATCTATCAATTTCTTAGATTTCTTTACTCTCTCCATCTCCTTTTCGTTAATTTGCACAAAAAAAAAAAAATATATATATATATATATATATATATATATATATATATATATATATTTATTATTTAAATGTTGACAGTGATGATTTATCATCTTCCTTTTGGAAAGCAGCGTTCTCTTCGTGATATTTCAAAAGGATGATTTATCATCATCCTTCAAAATCATTGTTGACCTGTATATTTGATGATAAAAGCAAGCATCTAACTAACGAAATATCAAGCAGAAAATTAAATACATTTTTTCTGATTGCTTTCGTTTTACAGGGGTGAGTATGACCAGATTGAATAGTATGGATATAGTTCACTTGTTTCAATGAAATTGATCTCTTAAAAAAATATCATGTGATCTATTTTCTGTTTTATGGTTATATTTGGTGATGATAAAAATATATTTAACCTTTATTTAATTTCAAAACAAAATTAATTAGAATGTACAGAGGCGGTTAAAGCTATCTCTATACTCTACACTTAACTCAAGTTAAAATTATATATTTTAGCAGTGTAAGAAAAAAGAAAGAAATATAAGATGAAAATTTTTAAATTTGATTGATGTGATGGCGTACATTTGATTGTACATTCATATTTTAGAAAATTTAGCAAATAATTAAAAATAATAATTTAATATAAAAAATTTAAAAAATCTAAATTAAAGTTAAGATAAAATTAAAATTAAAATACAAAATGTCATACTTTATTGTCATATTTAGGCTAAGACTAGGACATGTATGCATAATGGTAATAAAGTGGTATGTCATAAAAGTCGACTCAAATCTTAATCATTATGAAATGTAGTGATTAGTTAATTTATAATAAAAATCTTTAATTATCAATTATCATAACATATTGTTGTAAGAGAAAGCATTTCATTTATAATTAGTAATTAGGTTATACCAAAAACAGAACTTCAAAATAGATTTTAGTTTATGTAAGGAATATTATATACGTTTGCATTTGAGATTCTTACACGAATTCCATTACTTCTATGGTTTTCCACTATTGATTCCATGCCATTTTTCAGGTGCTGGTGATTGATGCACATGCATGTTACGACTAGATGGCTTCAATACTCATCGAGCCGAGTGCCCTGGTGAGGACAGGGTCCATATCATGGCCCTTAAAATCGTCAGTGGTTAATCATATATATATATATATATATATATATATATATATATATAATAATAACTTTTTGGAAATCTTTAAAAGCTGCGATGCTTATAAAGTAATGCAAAGAGGCAATGTGAGTAATTAAATATCCATCTGTATGGAGATATTTAGAGCTACAGCCTTGTGAATGTGGCCCACCTTTTCTATTTGGACCCTTAAAATGGCTTACAAAGTAATTAACCCCTGCAAATATAGTAATTATAAATTGATTTTAAAATTGATGAAGTTACCTTCTCAGTCTTTTTCTATACTGTAATCAAATGACGATAAATGGGGACGGTGTATGTGACTATCATGAATCAAATTTTAGCCAAGCCCTATCAAATTTCAACCTATGACCGTAAAACACTTCAAATGAACATCTGATTCACTATCGAAAACCTTTTATCTTGTCTGAGAGAAGTCAAAAATGTCGGTAACCGTGAAAGAAAGCTGCACTGTGAGGCCAATGGAGCCAACGTGGTGCGGACGCGTAGCTTTATCTGAATTTGATCAAACAGGCAAAGTAACCCACGTGCCCTTAATCTACTTCTACCGTCTTCCACAAAACGCCATTTTTCAATATAACACCATTGCTTCCACCTTGAAGGACTCATTAAGCCGAGTCCTGGTGCCGTTTTATCCACTTGCCGGTCGTTTGCATTGGACAAACAATGGACGTTTAGAACTTGATTGCAACGCCACCGGCATTCGATTCATTGAAGCTGAATCCTCATCAACTTTACAACATCTCACTGATTTTTCATCTTCTAATGAACACCACTACCTAGTCCCTGCTGTGGACTACTACTCCCTCCCAATTCATGAGTTGCCGTTGGTTGTGGTTCAGCTAACGAAGTTCAAGTGCGGTGGCATTTGTATTGGCATAACACTTTCGCACGCAGTTGTGGATGGACCAAGTGCGCTGCACTTCGTATCCGAGTGGGCAAGGCTTTCACGGGGCGAGCCTCTGCATACGGTGCCATTCCTTGATCGGAAAATTTTACGTGCTGGGGAGCCTCCTTTGGTGCCACTAACAAAATGTCACCTTCACAAGGAGTTCAATGATCCTCCTTTCTTGCTGGGCCGAACCGATAACAGGGAGGAAAGGGAGAAGGAAACCGCAATGGCTTTCGTTAAAATAAGCAAAACCGAAATTGAAACATTGAAAAAGAGAGCAAATGAGAGTTCGCCTAGGCCTAGAAATGATCGTGGTTATTCCCGTTATGAGAGTGTGACTGGTCACATATGGAGATGTGCAAGCAAGGCAAGGGAGCACAAAGAGAACCAACCAACCGTTCTTACTATTATCGTTGATTCGAGGGGTCGCTTGAAACCTCCTTTGCCAAATGGGTACTTCGGGAATGCAAATTTGGATAGTGTTGCATGTAGTCTTGCGGGTGATTTGGTGTCAGAGCCTTTGGGGTATACGGCGAGCAGAATAAGGGAGGCAATTGAGAGGGTGAGCGATGAGTACGTGAGGTCTGGGATTGAGTTCTTGAAGAATCAGAAGAATATAAGAAGGTTTCATCAAGATCTTCACGAAGAAGGGAGAGAGAAGGAGCCTTTCTTTGGGAACCCTAATTTGTCTGTGGTGAGTTGGTTGAGGTTGCCTATCTATGGCATTGATTTTGGGTGGGGGAAGGAGGTTCGTATGAGTCCAGCAACACATGACTTCGATGGCGATTTCGTGCTTCTTCCTGATCCTGATGAGGATGGATCTGTGCTGGTTTGTATAGGTCTGCAGGTGGTGCATATTGATGCATTTAAGAAGCATTTTTACCAGGACCTTGCATAACAATCATGGAGTGCATGAAGCTACCACAACTTCTGAACTTAGTATAACCTATAAAGAACCACCATGTCACTTTCCCCTCTTCTTTTCTTTTCCTTTCTTTCTGATTATATATTCCTTGTCATGCTTCTCATTTTTCATTTTCTTAGTTTAATCTTGTGTTTCCTTTACTATCATTAATTACATTTTCTGATTACAAATGACTAAATATTGATTTGGTGAAGTTTAAGAGGGAGGGTATCGGAAATTTGTGAATTCAACTACTCCAATTATCAAAAATTAATAACTAATATTGCCGATAAAAAAAAAAACTATCAAATGACTAAATATGGTAACAAAAATTATTGAGGTATTGCATTGACAACATGACTAATATTTGGGAAATATTTTTGACACTTTTCTAGAAGTAAAGTACCAGCAAAAATATATGTTTTACTCATTAAATGTTTTAAACGACTAAAGCAGTAACCTATGTATGTTTTTGGAGGACTAAATTGTGGGAAAAAGACACGTGATTATTTAGAAGTTTAAAATATATAAACAGTTTAATCACCATTTTAATTCTTAAAATTACAATAGCTATTCAATTGGTATCGGAACCACTACAATGACTTTTGGTGGCAATCAGTTAATTTAGTGATTTTGATACAATCCTCAGAGTTATTCAAAGTAAAAACAAAAACTCTGGAAGGTCCTCAACGGAAAATTGACCTAATGGGAGTTGATAATAAATCTATATAATTTTTTTACTGGACAACAATATAAATTAGTCATCAAAATTTGTAATCAAAGAATACATTGCTATATACCAGCAAATAATTGTTGCTATTTTTTTTTTCTGTTTATTGAACTAAAAACATTATAATTATTAATGATCAGTTATTTAGTCTTAAAATTGAAATAATAGGTCATGTTGATCTTTGAACCTTTAAATTATCCATACATCAATTTAGTTAATTCGTTATTAGTAAGTTAAAAAGGTTGGATTTATATATTAAGCGTTTGGTTGGCATGCTTGGTTATCAGCTTCTCACGTACCTAAAAGGCATAGAATATTTTTATTCGTGTAAAAGGATATACACTTTAATTACTGACTTTGCCTCTATTATGAAATCCAAAGTCAGGTAATTTTGTTATTTGATAATATTATGTATGTATATTTTGTTGGTAGTGTTCTTTACGTTGGTGCATTTTATTCAAAGAAAGTTATTATATAATAGAATCTCATGCAAATAATTTTAAAATTCATGTTATCTAAGTTGTGAAATATATCATAGGTCATGAAGAGAGTGGGAGAAGCCTGAAAATAAAACTAAAGGAAAAGATGTGTTCATTGAAGAACCTTCTGTTGATGAAGTTTTGGTTGTTTAAGATATTAGAAACTCATATTCAACGTCACTTCCTATATATAATATGGTGAGTTATTTTTATTTGCCTTTAAAGTAGGAAGAAGGGGCTGGATCTTCAAGCCTTAGTGTAATGGAATGATTAATTCCTATTCCTAAATATTTCTATTGCCTCCTAATGTAATGATTGAAAGGTATTAAATAGGAGCTATTATAGGTTGACAAAGGTTTTTTAACAAAGTTTTGACAAACTTTCTTATTTAGGTAAAAAATATTATTTTATTACTTTATTTTAATTAAAAGATAAAAATTTAATGTACTTTAATTTTATTTTAGAAACTTTGTTAAGTTTGTTAAAAAAAATTGTCAAAAGATAATTTTTCATTAAATAACTCTTGATATATGATCATAGAAGGGTTGGTTCTATAATTGGTTCTATAATAGATTACTACAAGAGATCTTTCTTACTCTACTATTATTCTATTTTATAAAAATCGTAAACGGTGTAACTCCCTATATAACGTGGAAGAATATGATAGTGTTTGTCCGCTAATTTTTTATGTTCTTCGAATGCATTTTACATTTACTACTAAAATAATTAATATTTCATACCTATTATTTTGTTTTGAAATTTTTTTCGTAGAAAATACTTACAAATTTTGTTGTGAAAAAAAAATTACAAGAAATTGCTATCAATTTTTTTGTAAAATATTTTGTATAAAACACTTTTCACAACAAATTTTGTAAGAAATACTTGCAAATTTTATAATTTTGTAAAAAATAATTACTTACGAAGGAATTACCTGTCAATTAAAATTCTTAGAAAAAATGGCAGAAAAAAAGTTTTTTCTTGCAAATTTATTTAACAAATTTGCAAGAAAAATCTTATGTAATATGAGAATTTCTAGTAGTGATTAACGTGCTTTATATATTTTATCTTAGTTTATATATATATATATA
>Ga0214543_1011177_pt1 | contig 12771 bp, 6 predicted proteins | sample CNSS2metaG_FD_160094 | JGI IMG/M metagenome (GOLD analysis project Ga0214543, IMG submission 160094) | Root nodule microbial communities from cowpea collected in UCLA plant growth center, Los Angeles, California, USA - CNSS2 | ecosystem: Host-associated > Plants > Roots > Nodule | place: USA...
CTTTTTTGCATTCTTCTTCATCTTGTATCGTCTTTTCTCTTAATATCTCTTTTGCTTTTTCAATTCCATCATTTACTTTACTTTTATGGCATGCTTCCTTCCTTAGATCTGGTGGTGTAAAGAAACGGCCACTCCTTGTTATCCCACCAAGACCTGATATATTTTCAACAATTGGACCTTCATGCACAGAAGTGTTTTCAACTTGTTGTCCCTCACCTAATTCATGTACTCCATACTTCCATGGAACAGCTCTATCACTTTCATAAGGAAAATAGGAGGGCGTTTTTATCACTATGGATTGCCTTCCTTGTTCCATGAAAGAAGGGGCAGGTCTAGTGAAATGAATCACTAAAGGTTCTGGCGTGGTTAAATTGGATTGTTCATCAGTTTGGGCCAATACATCCTAATCCTTCTTTCCATGAAAAACTTGCAGGAAATGCTTATCAACTAGATTTTGCAACTCTAGCTTGAACTCCACGGAATCATTAATAGAATGTTTGGCACCCGGATGGAATGCACATGCATTACTCAAATCATATTCACCTTTTACTAGCCCCCTTTCTAATAGTGCTTCAAGAATGAATTTCATAGAGCTCCGAATTTCACTCACTTTTCTTACCAACCTTTTCTCCCTGACCTCAATAGCATTTGTTGAAGTCTTCTCATGCCCCGACAAAGGGTTATTTTCAATATTGGGTTTATCTTCTTTGAATGTCAACCACCCTGCATCAATCAAAGATTGTACCTTATATTTGAGAGGAAAACACCTTTCTGTCGAATGCCCCTTTACCCCTCCATGGTAGTCACATGTAGCATCTGGATCATAACTCTTGGAAAAAGGAGGTTGTTGTGGCTTCATTGGGCAAATTGCAACAAAAGATTTACGAAGAAGCATCGGTAACAACTCTGTGTATGTCATAGGAATAGGAGTAAAATGAATAAACTTCCTCTCCCTTCTTGTATTAGTACTTTGACCTGGGTTCTCATTATCACTAGTAGTCGCTTTCTGAGGTTGCAACTGATTGTTTGAAATAGGTTGTATTTGGTAATTAACAGGTGCACGGTTATCCCATGCGGATGCGGCATGAACTTCAACTTCTTTTTTCTTACTTTGATTGAAACCTGGTTTCTTGGTATTTGCAGCCGCGGGCGGGCCATATGCAATTTTACCATTTTTTATCCCAGTCTCAATCCTTTCACCAATGATGATGATGTCCGCAAAATTAGAAGATATATTCCAATTCCCAATCATATGCTCATAAAATGGCGGTTGTAATGTATTCACAAACATTGTAACCATCTCCTTATCATATAGTGGTGGCTCAACCTGGGCAGCTATCTCTCTCCAACGCTGGGCATACTCTTTGAAAGTTTCATTTTTCTTCATTGTCATGTTTTGCAATTGTATTCTGTCTGGTGCTGTATCCATATTAAATTTATATTGCTTTATGAAAGCATCAGCTAGATCCACCCAAGAATGAATATGAGTCGGCTCAAGATGCATGTACCAATTCAACGCTGCCCCAGCTAGGCTATCTTGGAAAAAGTGGATAAACAATTTCTCATCATGAGTATGACCAGCCATCTTTCGACAGTACATTGTTATATGGCTTTTTGGACACGTAGTCCCCCTATATTTCTCGAACTCAGGCACTTTGAACTTAGGGGGTATCACCACGTCAGGGACCAAAGATAAGCCTACAGCATCACCGAATCCATAACTTTTATTCCCTTCAATAGCCCGTAGTCTTTCCTCCAATATCTCTAACTTTCCCTTGTTATTCTCAGTCGATGAAATCACTTGAGCTAGTGTCTTTTCTTGTAAACCCACACCTACAGTCGAAACATGTGGTGGAATCGATACATTAGGATCTGTGTAGGTTGTGATTCCAACCACACTTTCTCCTGGGCGTACCTGGTTCCTAAAATCAACCATCCCAGTTGACACTTGGAACTGCTCATTAGGTAATGAAACAGGTATGCTTGTATTACCACCAGAGAACGGAATCTTAACTTGCTCTACATACTCTGCCATTGGAGGTGTGTAACCCGGGGGTAAGCCATAAGGTGGAAAAGCTTGAGATAATGTCCCTTGATTCACAAGATGATGTGATGGGTAAACCGGAGGTCCACTTGATACATGAGGATGAAAGCCTAGAGGGTAGGAAGTACCACTGTCAACTGCTGAACTTTCTCCTGAACTCTTCATAGTCCTCAGTGCCTCCAAGATCTGACCCATTTGATCCTTTATTTGGCTGATTTCACCCTTCACTTGGCTAATTTCTTCCTTTACTTCCTCGTGTGCATTTTCCCAATCCTCCATTGTTTTGGAATTTGCCCAAGTTCTATAAGGGTGTCTCGGAAATTTTGCCGTATTCACTTACTGTCACTCTTCTGTTTAATTTCAAATGAAATGAGAAGTGCGAAAAAGGAAAAGAAAAGACAATATGCAAATGCAAACATTCTAGCTAGAAATTATAAAGTTGTGCGAATAATACTGCGAGTAATAATGGAAATTAACGCGGAATAAAGTAGTCGATTCAAACAAAAATCCACAATGTTCAGAAGTTCATAACAATGAAAAAGAAAGAAAGCATAAACATCAACTGCGAGCTCTAGCCACTATATTCTTCATTTCCCCTACTAGCTCTCTACAGTAACCGAGGAAATCTTCGATTGCTTTTGGTGGATTGAATATAGGCATTGCAATCTCAGCATCAGTTAACATCCTGGGTACATCTTCAATTGCTCCGTTAGCTATAGCTGCTAACTTTGAAAAACATCCTCTCCAATACTCTACAGTTCCTTTTAACTCAGCACATTCAGTTATCAATCTCTGATTTTCCTCCTCCGACTCTGCCCGATACCAACTCTCCTCAGCCACTTTTGCTTCATAAGCCGATACTGTATCCTTCATCTGTCTCTCAAACTCTCTGTTCCTGTACTGTATGTCATTTTCTAACTCTGCTTTATACCACCGCTCTTCTTCTAGCTTTGCCTCATAAGCTGTTGTCATTTTTTCTGTCTGTTGCTCCATCTCCTTAATCCTAACCTGTGCATTTCGCAGCTTGTTTAATGCCTCCCTTTTGTCTCTCGCCAATTCTTCACATAATGTAATTTTCTCACGTTCAGACAATGCCACTGCTTTCTTCTATTTGCCTCTCAAAGCTAACTCTTTGTTAGCTGCCTCGAGATCTTGTTGTACTCTGAAGTGATGGTTTCTTTCCTCTCTCTGCTTCTTTATTAATACATCACAAGTTTTGATCATGGCTTCATTATCATTTTTGAGATCTATATATTCATGGTGAGCTTTCTGAAGATCATTAACAAGCTTAACATTTTTCTGCTTCATCTTTTCTATTTCTTCCTTAAGGGTTTTGACTTCCTCACTCTCCATATCTTGTTGTTCTGGCATGAAGGCAACTGGTTTGAACGGTAGCTTCACCACTTTAACCCTATCCATTACCCATTGCTGATAAGACGTCTTCTCATTTACTATCCATGGCCTAGAGTCTTTCTCTGCACGCACCACACTACCCCAAGCACTTCTAATTCGCCGGAGTAAATCATTAGAAGTCCCTTCTTCATAGCAATTCCACACTGCAACTAAAGATTCTGGATTTGGTGCACCCCGTATAGGATATCCAAATTGTCTTTGTGCTAATATCGGATTATAATTAACACAATATTTGGTTCCTATAAGAGGTACATTTGGGTACTCCCCACAGTGTATGATATGTGATCTCTGCTGCCAAGATACCTCTCGTTTGATCATTCCATTATGTAACTTAGCAAAAAAACACACCCATTCTTGCGCTCCTTTAGCTGTTGGCTTGTAATTTGGACTAATATGAGAAGTAAACCATTTATATAATACTGGCAAGCAACATGACAACTTCTTCTTCTTAGATTCATAACACATATTCAAATTTCCATAAACATCAGCTAAAATTGTTGTGACTGGGTTTTCTGCATTGATCTTATATGCTATGAAAACATTGATGGCTGAGAGATCAACAAAGTTATCAGCCACTTGACGTAGATGTCCCTCTAGAAACCCTTGAGGAATGCCTTTGATGGTTCCCTTCGTAATCATTTTGCTTTCTAACTCTGCAGAGTGTATCTTCAAGATTCCTGCTAGTGTTGAAACAGATGTATTTTGTGTTGCATGCTTGTAAGGAATCTTGCCTTCTAATGGTAGATCTAGAATATCCCCAAATTCCTCCACTGTCGGCACTAATTGAAAATCCTTGAAGGTGAAGCACCGGAGCGGCGGATCATAGTATTGGACCAAAGCAGTAACAGCTGGAACCTGAGTATCAATCTCTAGAAGATTCAGTAAATTCCCATACTTCCTTCGAAAACTGTTCCTCTGGATAGTCTTCATCTTCCCCACCAACTCTTGAAGATAAGTCAAGTTTCCTTCCTTTGCTCTAATTGACTGCTTCTTTTTTAGTAACTCTGAACCAGAATGCTCTCCAACTCCAGATTCCCTATTAATTTCCATTTCTTCTCCAAGAAAATGACACAGCTTTATAATTTTCTACCTAGAATGGATACAATGAAAATGTAAAAGAAAAAAAGAAAAAAAAATTACAGACTACATGATGCTATGAATAATTTACATAACTTATTACAACCCAAAGAAAAGAACACAAACCAAGAAATACAAATAAAAAAATAAAAAATAAAAAAATAAAAAATAAATAAACAGAGAAGGAATTATAGGAATACACATCTCCCTTTCGTGCCTTATAGGGTTCAAGCGCATCATAGGATTAAGGTATGTATATGTGCTCACTAGGATAGTCGCCTATGTCCTAAGGATAAAAAGTCACTAGAATTATGGCCCACTTCACGACATTTCTAACAATAGCTGGTAAACAACACGATGTGAGAGTATCAAATGAAACAAACAGACTCTAGCTGGGGTTCTCACAATGACCACTTGGGAAGTACATCCACTATGGCACTGCTACACAATCTCCTTCTAATTCTAAGCTACTCAAACCCGGGTATAGGGTCACACTCATGTCATGTACAAAATATAAGGTGAGTGTGTGAAGGGAGAGAAAACATGCAAACCTAAACCCCTACCTGCAAAAGAGATCCATACAAAAACATATTTTCTACCCTAAGGTTCAATATCCACAAATATGTCATACACCAACAGGAATATATACATAAATTGAGAAAGGGAAAAACAAAAACATCTAAATTTAATACATCGTGCCCGCCCCAAAGGCGGTACCTTTAATTAAATTTGCAAAAGAGATGTGTTTATTTTAAATATTTATTTTTCCCAAAAGTAAGAACATAATTATTTTTGAGTGAAAAGGACCCGACAAGGATTAACCTTGGTCCTACGTATTCTCATTAAAAATGAGAAATCAGGGCTATGTAGTTCTTTATAAAATTTTTTGATTAAATGATTTAATTTTTGAAAGTTGTCTTTTGACATATTTGAAAAGAAATGTCGTGCGACGCGAGCGGTTGATTAAACATCAAACACCTCTTTATAACTTATTTATTGATAAGAAAGAGAGTGTCATGTGACGCGAACGGTCAATTAGACACCAAAAACATTTTTAATATTTTTGCATTTTTAAAGAAAGGGTCGTACGACGCTAGCGGCCGATTAGACACCAAAATAATTTTTATATTTTTATATTTTTAAAAGAAGTGTCATGTGACGTGAACGGTCAGTTAGACACTAAAATAATTTTTATATTTTTACATTTGAAAAGAAAGTGTCGTACGACGCGAGCGGCCGATTAAACACCAAAACAAAGAATAAAGAAAATAATTTTAAATTTTTATTTATTCTTATTTTTGAAAATTATTTTAATTTTTATTTCAATTTAAAATATTTTTATTTTTATTTTGAAAATGACGTGATTGAAATGTGAAATTTACTTAAAAAACGCGGAAATGTGATACATAAAGAAAAACGTGGGGTGCATAAAGTAAACGCAGGGTGCATTAAAGTAAAACACGGGGTGCATAAAGTAAAGCGCAGGGTGCATAAAGTAAAGTAAACACATTATATTTAAGAAGAAAAATAAAGGAAATGGGTGTGTGCTTAGTGAAAACGCATGTACGTAAAGTAAACTAAAACTTAATGAAAGGGGTGTGGCGTTATTACATTGGGGAGTGCATGAAGCAAATAAAAGCAAGCGTGCATAAACTGAAATCTGGAAGTGCGTGAAGAAACAACTTAAATATGCTAACCTTAATTAAAACAGAGGTGGTGCGTGAATGAATTATAGTGGTGCATGAAGTAAAAACTTAAATCTACTAACTTTAATAAAAGAAGAGGGGGTGCGTGAATGAACTATAGTGGTGCCTGAAGTAAAAACTTAAACCTGCTAACTTTAATAAAAGAAGAGGGGGTGCGTGAATGAACTATGGTGATGCAAGAAGTAAAAACTTAAACAAACCCTAAAGCCATATATTAAAAACGCAACTGTTACTTCGTCTCCTACCTCCCGCGGCCACCACCCAAACACCATGACCGTCCGTTTTTTAGACCCACAAGCGGACCACCACCGGCGGCGAACGGTCAACAACGGCGGCGAACGGCCAACAACGGCGGCAACCCCTAATGCCATCAAAACGACGTTACCAACTCCAACACCTTCTCACATCGCATCACCCCAGAATCCAACACTGGTTCAACCGTGGCTCGCTATCTCTCTTGCCGTGACCACCACAGCAACGCCGGTGACCACCGTGAACCAAATGTTCACCGCTGAATTTTGTTTTCCAGTGACAAATCCACTCCTTTCTACTTCTTTCTATTTCATTATTTAATTGATTTGCATTGTAAAAAAAAAATGAGAAGTATTTTTGTGATATGAAAACTATTTCAATTATTTTTACCAGCATATAATCAATCAATCAAAAGCCTCAACTCAGAACATCATACAACATTCAAAAGGTTTGAAGATAGAAAGTGCGTACCTCTTTTGCAATTCTGCTTTTGATTCCAAAAAATTGTTGGTTTACCAATTGGTTCTCTTTTGTTGCAATTCCGAATTCAATGATTTCAATAAAAAAGTTGCATAGCCATGGTGCCAAAAAAATGTAGAGAATATTTTTATGGTGAAATTAACGTGTGTGTGTGGTAACCCCTTGGTTCTTGTGTTAACTTCATTAGCAGATGGAGTGGGCAACAGTTGGAAGAAGTTGGGATAGAAGAAAAAAACTGTTCCCTCCAATCCACAATTTTTATTTTTAATTTTTAATTTTTGAATTTATTAATTAATAAAAAACGAAAAAATATTTTTTAATTATATATATATATATAAGATTATTTTACTTAACACTTAAAAACATAAATTAAAAACTTTTATTATTTAACTTTTATTTATTATTATTTTTTTAACAATTTTTTATTTTTTATCTTCTTTTTTTTATGTAACACTTATTTTTGAATATATATATATATATATATAAATATATATATATATATATATATATATATTATTTTATTTTTATTTTTTTATTTTTATTGTTATTTTTATTTATATATTTTTTTTTTTTTTTTTTTTTTTTTTTTTTTATCTTTTTTTTTTTATGTATCACTTTTTTTTGTATATATATATATATATATATATATATATATATATATATATATATATATATTATTTTATTTTTATTTTATTATTATTATTGTTATTTTAATTTATATATTTTTTATTTTATTTTTTTTATTTTTATATTTTATATATATTTTTTATTTTTAAAACAACATTATTTGCCCGGACGAAATTGGGTGTTGACAAACTTCATGAACTCAATGTGTCTCAACATGCACATCACAACTTTTACAATGAGAGGTTCAATGATTTGGATGGCTAAATCCATGGCATTTATGATCTGCTGACTTCATTCTAGACCAGAAATAATCCTTAGGATGACTGAGTGTGTTATCCTTTAGGATCATTCATTGCATTCATGTGTTTGTGATATTTCAGTTTGAGTTTTGTCAATTTTAGTCAATGATTTTAATTTCAATCGGTTGAAGGTATCAGTTTTATGTTTCAGTTTCCTGTTGGTTGTATCGTGTTCTATTATCAATGAAAGGTTATCCTCTACTTGTGTTCTTAATTTACTACTTCTATTTGATAAACCTTAAAAGGGAGAGAAAATTTGAACAAACTAAAACTGGACAAAATTAGAAGAATTACAAGTGGAATTGATAAACAAATTTGGAATTGAACCCATATTATTGATAAGGATAACATTTGCATTTGTGTGTGCTTATCTTCTGTGTACTGCTCTTGCAAATAATTTTCACAAGCTCAAGCTTAGATGGCACTTCATTAATTGAATGGCATCTAACCAAATGAAAGAAATTGGCAATAGAGGTTGATGTGATCCCCCATGGAGCTTCCTTAGAGGTGGCTACAGGTTTGCTTCATCAAATCAGGGGAAGAATGTTGACATACATAGCCTAGATGATTTGATACTTGAAGATTTGATGAAGCTTTGATGAAGATACTTGAAGATATTGCCTTGGAACCATGCTTATATTAATGAAGTTATGGAGATTTGATGCTACTTGTGTTGATCAAGGCTTGTATGCATGCCCTCTATCTGGATCAATCATGGGAAAAACAAGCTTGGAGATTGTTATTTTTTTATAGACCATTTAGCATTAATTAGATGTATAGGGTCTTTGTTATGTATTTTAATCTGTTGAAATATTTTTCAACGGGTTAAATGATGTCTTTAAAATTGTTCATTGGATTTTTAACATATTAAAATCTTAGATGCAGTAGTCTTAACTAGGACTTATTCTGTTAGTCAATTTATTTTGTAATCGACTGAGTTCACTTAAGTTAAGTTAAATCAATCGATTGATTTGAAAATCAACCTGTTGAATTTCGTAATAATTTGACTATAAGAGTTGTATTTTTTGATAGAGAGGTAGCAAGACCTTTTTTTAGCGCGAAATCATTCTGAAAACTATGAATTCTCTCTTTTTCGTGATCATACAGATTACAGTTGCTGAATATTGATCTTAAATCATTCTTGGCGTATTTTACTTGGTGTTTAAAGCTTGGAGAAGATGGTTATTGTAGGCAGGGTTGTGCTACCACTGAGGTTTGATCTTTCTCTAGCTTTTTGGTTGTGCCTGGTGGTTTTCCAGGTCTACAGGAGGTGTCTTTTGTGATGGTTTGATTCTTTTGTCATTCAAGAGTCTTTTGTGTGTGTTTTTGCATATTTTGAAAGTGTAAGGGTGTAAACTTTTTAAATCTTTTGAAATAGTTCAAAGTCAGTCTTGGGTTGCCTTAACTAACTAGATGTAGCTCAGGTTTGAGTGAACCAATATAAAAATCTTGTGCATTGCTCTTTTCTCTAACCTTTCTCTCTTGCATTACAATTTAAAGTTTAAAGAATTGTTATCTAAACCATCTTTTTTTACATTCTTGTGAGATTTGGTGTCTCTACAACATTGATCATGTTTGTATAACTCATTGGAAGCTATCTTGATTAATCTTTCACATTGATCTTGCTTTAAATCACAAATTCGCATTTCTGCATTTTCTCAGTATTTTAGTCGATTATTTTTGTGATTGAATCGATTAATTATATCAATACTGCATCTATTTAGTTAAATCAATCGGCTAACTCTATTTTTGATCGATTGAAAGTGTCCAGTCCAGGAGTGTTTGCATCCATACTTGGTTATTGAATTGATTCAATTAAAAAGAATTTTAGGCTTTTAAAAGTCATCCTATTTTTTAACTAGTCAATTCACCCCCCCCTCCCCTCTTGGCATTTCAACCGTTTCAAAACTTACAACATGGACCCCATTTTTGTTGACTACAAAACATAGGAAGACTACACTATCTACACAAAAATTGCATTTTTCTATCTTTGCAAAAAGTTGATTTACCCTAAGAATTGAAAGAACATCCCTAAGGTGACCTACATGACCACTAATACTCTTACTAAACACTAAGATATCATCAAAATACACTACAACAAACTTACAAATACAATCCCTCAAGACATGTTTCATTAAGCACATGAAAGTTCTCAGAGCATTGGTTAGGCCAAAGGGCATGACTAACCATTCATAAAGGCTAAATTTGGTCTTAAAAGCGGTTTTCCATTCATCACCCTCTCGGATGCATTGATGCAAGGATCATGTGCCAAGTGTCCTTCACAAGTGTCATGCCTTGGCACCATAGGTAACATGTGCATTGAGACCATTCTCGGCCAAGCTTCCAATTGGGCTTGAATTGGCCTAATTTCTAAGCTAATCATCAATGTAATTTGGACAATTATTTCAAGAAAGTAAAGCCTAACAAGTGGCCCAAATTAAAAGAATGTGTTTATGTTTTTACATGAAACCCATCATATTTTGATGTCCTCTTTAGCCCATGAGAAAAGCATTTGAATCCCTTGAAGATTATTGCCATCTTGATGTAAGCCCTCTTGAATCTTTCTCACCATACTTCTAGTTATTGGGCCTTTTATTATGCTTGAACTTTCTTCTTTAACTGTTAGTCATCATGTCGCCTTGTCCTCATAATATTTCGCCTGCAACAAGGATAAGTCCTCTACAAGCTTGGCCTTATCCCTATCCTTTCGGCTCTTTTTGTAGCAAGTTAGCAGCCCTTCGACTTAAAACAAGAGACTTACTATTAAACTCCAGCATAGCGTGAATCATAGTAGTAGGGTCAATTTCTTCCAACACCTTCAATACGAACTTATTAAGGGTGACCTCAATCCCATTGCGCATGGCCATATCCAGTCTCTCTATCTCAAATCCTACACTTTGCTCCAAGATACCAAACTACTACCTAGACAAAGAAGTTAAGCTCTCAGCCTCTTTCTTTCATTGTTGATACCCCTTTGAGTTGTTGACACAATTTTCTTTTTACTACTTTAAGGACGATGAGTGTCTACAATAGCTTCCTTCAAATTCGTAATGTCTACCTCTGATGGAGCTTGGTCGAGACATGGAGCTCCAAGTGCAGCGAAAATGATGGAGGAAGCATGGAAGAGTGGAAGACAAGTTTGTAGGCTCTTGCTTGCAATGGATAGGTGAAAGGGTGAGTGATTTAGAAGTAGCTCTAGCTTAGGAAAGGGGCTAGAGGTAAAGAGAGTAAGCTCTCTAAACGACGACTCTCAAGTGGCAATAGTGAGGAGTATTTTCAACTCAATGTGTCTATTGCACAAAAATTCAAGAGTGATACAAATGAGTGAATTTTTGTCTTTTATTTGAAGCCATTTACACATGAGAAAGGAGAGTCATTGGATGGTGTGGGCCTTGATCTTCGCCGTTGGTGGAAGCTTGGAGAAGGAGGCAATGTCACGCCCCTTGGATCTTGGCTTGAAGAACAAGAAGTGTTCTTGGCCTTTGGATGTGATGACCAACCTTAGTCAAACCATGAAGCAAAGGAACCTCCTTGCCTTGCATTGGTAGTCTCGGCCAAGCATGAAGAGAAATGGATTGAGCCCAATTTGAACCCCATCCTATGTTCCTTTCACGTCTTATGTATTATTGGAAAGCAAGGCCTAAACATTAGCCAAAAATAAATTCTATTCTATTGCAATTACATGTAATCCTTCATATCTTGGTGATTTCCTTAGCCCATGTGAATAATGTGTGGAAGCTTTGGTTTTGATGGTCATTTAGAGGAATACCTATTTGAATCTTTTTCATCCTAGACCTTATTGTTCGGCCTCTCAATGGGCTTCCACTAGATGTTGGGCTTGAAGGATCATGTATGCTTGGTGGGATCACATCAACCTCTCAAGACTTTTTTGCCTCCTTGGTTAATTTGTTCCTTAAGCTTCAAAATAAATTCTCCTCGGCACCAACTCTCTTAGCATGTTGAGTCATGTTTCCTGCATGTATAAAGAAGTGTTCATATTAGCTAAATAACATAAAAAAATGCAACTTTTAAATTACCTTGTATTTCAATAACTAGTTAGATGGACAAATACACCCTATATTTTTTGTAGGCAACATGGGAGGTAATTTCTTCAAAATCCCTACAATCCTCTTATATTCCTCTGACAATATATCCTTAGTCATATCCTTATATCTCCAATGGTTATTTGTCCAATAAAATGAAAATTTTGGCTTGTCGTCGTCCCTATAAAAGTTTTTTTGGCCAGCAAGCTTCACAACTACCCTACATAATCCATCTTTGAATTTTTTAAAAGATTATGAGTAGGCATTAAGTACATTGACACCCAGGGACGGTTTGCATAGAAATACATAAAACACTCAGGTGAGAGACAAAAATAAAAAGCGCGACAAAGCAATCTAAACGCTTGTACGAAACCTAACTATTCGAATGCAACTATATTGGCGCCAAAGTTTAAAGACAAAGAACACCCATGGTGAATTTGTAAAAATGGTAATCAGACGTGTAGCTACACAAAGTGACATATATATGTAAAATAACTCCTCTTCATACCCTTCTTGGCCATGACAAACATTGTCCATGACACAAACCCTCTTTGACGACACAATATTTGGTGAAACACCCCTCTCAAAAATATAAATACTTTATAACCAAGATTTCAATATCCTAGACCACCTATACAAAAAGAACTGACCTCGGACTAGAGGGTCTACCCACTAATACCCACCCTTACAAGGTAATTAATCTCAACTAGAGATGGCAAATAAACCCGTCCCCGTGGGTATTGCCCGAACCCGTCCCCGTTTTGACGGGGAATCCCCGCATTGACTGGGTATGGGTATGGGTATGGGGAATCCCCGACTTTTTCAGTTGG
>Ga0214543_1011179_pt1 | contig 12770 bp, 4 predicted proteins | sample CNSS2metaG_FD_160094 | JGI IMG/M metagenome (GOLD analysis project Ga0214543, IMG submission 160094) | Root nodule microbial communities from cowpea collected in UCLA plant growth center, Los Angeles, California, USA - CNSS2 | ecosystem: Host-associated > Plants > Roots > Nodule | place: USA...
TTTTTTATATATATATATATATATATATATATATATATATATATATATATATATAATACTTTGACAAAGAAAAATAGGTATGGTACTAATTCCCAACTGAATTACAATATACGTTCTTTTTATGAATTACACATGACCTATAAAAAAATTGATATTCAATAAATTTCAACAAATAAGTATACGTTCAAAGAAGTAAACTAGAACATGTATTCATAACATTTCCTTTTCCTATGTTATAAAAGATACTAATAGTGTGGTGTTTGTTAGTTAAGATCATCAACAAAGGGAATCCAACAAGAATGATGAAAGAAATAAAAAATAGTTATATATATTGTTGACAAGAAGATGATTATCATATTTTTTTGAACATATGGTAGTGTTAAATACTTATGAGTTTTGAAATTTTCAAATTTAATTGTCTATTTTGCAGATTTCATTGAATGGGTCAGTTATGATCATAGCAAACTTTGGTAGAATGAGAAATGTGGGATCAAATAAGTCTCAAGAGATTGAGATGTTACCATATCATTAAGAGCAAGTCTTATTATAATAGGCTAAAACATATGAAACCTCGACTAATCAATGGCATTATCCAAAGAGAAAACTGACCTTGCTTGTTAACTGCCAACACAAATTAACCTCTACTCCAAAGTCCTTACTTCAGCCCCAACACTCTGCTTCAGCCCCAACACCCTACTTCAACCCCAACACTCAGTGATTCCAATCACAGGACCACCTGATTCAAAGTGAAAAACGACATCAAAAGTAAAATATTATACATTTAAAAAGTAATCTTTAAACCCATCTCACTTACGCACCTGAGGTTCAATCTTTCAACTCCTCAAAAGTTCTTTCCCTCCACTTAAAACCCTTAACGACGAACACCAAATTCAGAAACCAATACCACCAAAAGATTACTAAGTTAGTAATGCATTTATTACATTTAATAAAAAATGCAATGCCTTCAATCACTTACCTCTTCACAAACCCTCCTAGTGCAAACGAAATCGCAAACCCTTTCATCTTGCAAGCCTCTCAATCACCTCCCAATCACCTCGTAAGTGTTGTTCATAGGCATTGTTTGCAGTCACAGAGAAAGGAGGTAGAAATGTGGTTTGCTGAAGGTTCACTTATGCGATTAAAGCTCGTCGCAGAGAAATGGGGGAATGAATTCCTTACTCACTTGCTCGTCGCCATTAAGGCTCACTTGGTCAAGGAAACTCGTCGTAGAGAAAGAAACGTTTCTCTCACACTCGTGGCAGAAACGGGAAAACGAAATGGGGGTAAACCTAAATGGGTAAACATTTAGAAATGGGGCTCACTCTAGCACTTGGCAGAAGGGGGCGCAAGCTGAACCTCACTTGGCATAAACAAAATAGGAGGAAATAGTGAAATTGGGAGAGGGGGAAACGTGAAATTTACTGTGAATCTTGACCTAATATTTTTTTTTTCTTTTAATTAACTGAAGCATATGTAGGCCATCCGACACCACTAATTGAGGCATTATGAGTCAACCATCCGACGGCACCCATTAATTCATCACGCTAGTTTATTTTCCTTTAATAACATTCTTGTAATGTAAGAAAATGTAAACTTAAGTCAACGAATTGAAGTAACTTCTTTACATGTAATCGTTTTGTAATTCCAAGTTAATAAGGGTCTAATTCACGAAAAATCCTTCAAAGTTGTCTATAAGTGCCTAAATTAGATATAAAAACAAGCAAAATGGACACTTATTAGTCTTGAAGCTTTAAAGTATGCTTAGATACAAGAAGAATAAGTAGCAGAAGAAGAACTTCACACCAGCCACAAAGGCTATGCAATGACTCTTTTATTCCCGAGTTTTATATATAGAAGATCTCTTTGAAGAAGGAAGATTGACAAAGGTCTTAATACAAAAACGAGCTCATGTTAAGGAGGAACATTGCTACTATTCAAGTGTAATCTAGTGATATTTAGTTCCTCGTAAGACAATTCCTCTTTTAGTTAGCAATCTAGTGATATTTTATATCATTATATTTATAAACCTTTCGTTTTTAGCAAGAAATCATTGTAGTCCAAATAATACTTGAGTTTTAGCTAGGAATAGCTACATTCTAAATAATATTTGTTTGTATCTTTGTAGTATTAGTCTACTTAGTAAGTCTTGATTAATTAATAAGAATTGGATGTAATCTTCGTTAACATACAAATCAGAATAAAATTTCCAGCAAAAATTTTCTTACCTATTATTTATTATTTCTTTGTTCACTACATATTATTGTTTTGCACTTACAAAATGAGTTTTACAAACTAAGTTTTAGAAAACTTTTGACATATCATATGTGATATAAAACACTTATTTGACTATACATCATCAAACCATACATTGGAAAATTTTCAAAAAATTTAAATACATAATTCAACTCTCCTTCTTGTATATTTGACCAGTTTTCACACACAATTCTGAAATTAATAATTCTTATGTTACTAGCTATACTATATGCATAAATTAAAATGTTCTCTTTTGTACTTTAATTGTGTAATTTGTACTTTATCTTCACCTTTTTTTGTTAACATTTTATTTTGGATTGATATCTTATATAAAAAATACTCGATAAAATTTAAATACTAGTATATAATATTATATTATTAAAATGATTAACAAGTAGATATTTTTTAACGTATAAAATTATTATCTTTCTATTTTATTATGTGTGTTAAGAAAAAATATGAGAAATGCAGATAATTTAATTGTACAAAATTTGATATTAGTTATTTATTTTTAAACCATAGAGCTGAATACGTAACTTAACAGGAGTATCTTATAATTTAATATATATTGAAATTTAAACGGTTGATACGGAAATATTATTGAGGCCTTTTAAACATTTCATTTTTCACTATTATATTTTTTTTTTTAATAATAAAAATATATATATATATATATATATATATATATATATATATAATATATATATATATATATGGTTGAAGATTATTGTTTTAGATTGGATTATGTTTTTCTATAAAAAGGACAAACTTTGATTGTATATTGTTAGTTTTCATTTTTAGCTCAATTAAAAAATGTTGAAGTTTATTAAGTAAAATGCAAAGAGGAAAATTTTGATAAAAATAATAATCATGTTTACTTAAAAATTAAAATTCTTAAATAAAAATGTATTTGCCTGGATATTGTGGGAGTGAAAAACATCCTCAAACAATTTGCTAATAACAAAAATTGAATCTGTTTAAATTACTACTTTTCAAAATTTTGATTAAATTTCTAGTCATGAAAATTAGCAAAGTTTTTAATTATTCAAGTTTTATGTATTATAAAAAAAAATAAGCAGAGCTGACATTATTAATATTTTTTTATAATTTTGCTGTTTCATAATTAATATAATCATGGCATAAAAATATAGCTGCTTAAATATTTGTCATTAAATGATTCAACAGCTATTTGGATATCAACAGAGACAAAGTATGTCTGCTGCACATAAGTTTTCATTAAGGATCAACATGGAACAACTTAAATAATTTGTACAAATTTGTCTCTAACATCTGATGAACTAGGAAAGGGCCTCAAAGCAAGAGAAGCTAGCTTAGACCATCACCAACGACTGCAGGAGTGGTGCAATGTGCCTTTCTTGCAATACCATATTTCAAAGCATTGTTCACCTCCTCAAGGCTTGCATAAATATAACCCTGAGTATTGTATACTGAATTCACCGTGCCACATATTGCAAAATAGATTCTCTTCAAAGGAAGTCTTGCAATAATAATGTAAAATAAGTGACAATCTATACCTATAAGTACCACATACCAGTACCTGTACCTCGTACCTGGTAACTATGATACAAAAAATTTCAAGTTATTCATTGTCACAACTTCTGGTTGTCACCCTCAAATAGTAATTGCTCCTACAAATTGAATCAAACAGGGATGTTGCCAACTCCAGTTTCAGACCACATCTAGCAGCCAAAGGTCTTTTCTTACCCTGAAATCTGTTTTGTGCAGGAACAAGAAGCAGTCACTATAAGAACTACACTAGAAAGAGTTATTCATTACTGTAGCACTTATGTTAGTGAAATTTCCCTTTTCTTACTAGAGTACTACAGATAGAGATTGATATTTGCATGTTTTCTGACGACATTGTTCCAGTTCAGTAATAACAGATCTATGCTGAATGAATCTTTCCTCATTATTTTATTACATTAAATGACATTTTGTTACCAGATAGTAAATATAGGTTACAGATTCATCAACACTCTAAAAAGTTAAGCCACAAAGAGATAAATGATGAACAAAAAGGTTATAAAAGGCCACTTGGAAAATATGGAAAATTGGAAACAAATATAACATGGATTATGCTTCATGTCAACTAGCATGTTGTCTATTAGGAAAACTACCCATACAAATTAAAACTGTTATTCTATGTGGGCACCCACCAATCACATAATTTTAACTGAATAATTCTTGCTCACATACATTTTAACTATAAACCATAGATTATCAGAAGAAGAGACTAACATCACCCTCTGGCTGCAAGGATTTTATCCACTAATTTCATAGAAAAAATTCTTGTACCCAGAAAACAAGTAGAGAAAGGCAACCTCATAAAAATACTTATTTATTTCAGTAATAACCAGAAATGAGTATGCTGCATCATTACTTTTCTTCTTTGGAATCAAAATACTTATTTATTAAGTCCATATATTGATTCAGTAGGAAAACTATCTTGTGCATTGAGAAGATTCTCATGAAAAGATTGCCTATGGCAAAGACCAGAAACATTACATATTTGCTTTTGCCTTTGGTCTTTTCAGCAGAACTGATCATACATATGACACTATCAGAGGTTCTCTGGAGCTGTCCCTGGATTTTTTCTCGTAGTAGAAGTATAATATCAACTGTGTCACTCCTAAAACAGTTCCTATCCCATTTGGCACCTACAAATCAAGTAAAGATTTAGGTACAGTTGTACTGCAAATATAAATCACCAAAATGAACATTTCAAACTAAAATGGGTATCCAAGAATAAAATAGATAAAAGTAGGAGTTGGAAGCAAACTTACATAAATGAAGGCATCATCATTGAACAATCCATAAAGAAAGAAAGAGGTGCTCATTAGGAAGGTGGAAAGTGAGAGATAAAATGGCATGAATTCAACACTCTTTGTCTGAATGACCAATTTCTGAGAAATATAGCATGTGATGTAAGTAAATTGACCCTTAACAGATATTGCTCATATTATACATGGAAATTAAGGAAACAACACACTCACAATTATAAACAATGGTGAGGCAAACATCGAAATGAGAGATGCACAGCTCAAAAATCCCACAAAGAACCGACGCATTTGAATGTCATCTATTTGCAAGCTTCCAACTAATATGATTGCAAATACTCCAAGAACTGCCACCAATAATACAATCATTCTCACCTACTCAATGGAAGTTTAAAATACAGTTTCAGAAGTAACCACTGAACTTTGTCCTCTATCATAAAAAATAAATAAATAATCGTCCAAATTTCAACAGAATCAGAGAGCTAACCTTCTTTGATTTCTCAGCATACATCAGGAAGAGAATTATATACCCAAACTGAAAGACTGCTCCAATTGAGTTAACAGTTGTAACCAACAAATTATCAGTAGATATCAGAGGTGTGCCATACCACATGCAGATCAAGCAGTTCAAAAGAGAATAAATATATGGCAACCCTGAGAACATCTCCGTGGACCCATTTCTGATAATTCTCCTAAATGTGGGTCTGCGTATTAAAAACAGAACAAGAGTTACACTATGAACACAAATAACCAAAAAAAGAAAAAAATCGTCTGACATCAACAGTTCTTCAAATCCATAATGAAACTTACATGGGAGACACAAACAACCCAAAAGCAAACACATTCCCTGCAAATAAGCAAGTTAATATAGTGAAAATGTGATAATCAACAACTAAAATTGTTCTGCTTTTAATATAGAAATCATCAAAGCACCTGCAACCCCAGCTGCATCCTTGGCAACTTTACAAATGGAAAAAACAGCAAACAGAGACATTGATGAATCCTGAAACACCAACTCCAGATAGACACCAACAGAGTTAACTAAATGAAATCAAACCCTCAATTAAGCAAATTATACGATGCACTTTCTATTTGTAACAAATTTTGAAGCATGCCCTTGAAGTCGTCTGCCCTTTTTCTCACCAAGGTACCTCCTTTATCTCTCTCTTCAAAATCAAATTTATGATTAACGCTAACCTCATATATATATATCTATATATATTTTATTTATATATGGTTGAAGCAAAGGACTTCACAAATAAAATAAAATAAAAATAAAGTGACTTTCAAGCCACGAAAAAGAAACCAATTTGCATTTGAGATTTGAGTTCGTCCACATATTGCTATTAATTTGACGGCACTTTTTTTAGCCTATAGTGAAAGTGTGCTGTGTTGGAAATAAGGATGAGCTGTTAAGGATTAGAACGGTGATGAAAATATAATAATACCAATGTTTTCTCTTTCTAATTTTTATAAATAATTTCATTTCACTTTATAAACTGATTTTCGTAAATTTTAATAAAGCACGTGGTTTAATTTTTTATATATTTATAATAAGATCAACCATTTTATAAATAAAATATTTACTGGTTTTATTGAGGAGTATTGCACGTCAGAAAGACTATTAAAATTAAATGATGTTATTGTAAACAATTAAAAAAATGTTTTTTTTAATAGTCTTAATCTTTATCGTGGTTGAGTAGGATTGTTATTCTTAATTCTTATGGATATGTTCTACGAATATTCTTTGTATATATGAATCTTGAAGGGAATAAACCAAACCAATTACTGTATATTGTTATTTTCGATAATTTAATTTTTAGAATTTAGTCATTGAAGGAAACTATTTTTATATTCGCAGATTAAGAAAAGTAATTAAAGTATTATTATAGGTATAATAATGTGAAATTTTTTTACAGAATGCATTAAACTGACATTTCCAGTGGTTGTTAAAATTATTCCACACACACACACACACACACACACACATATATATATATATATATATATATATATATATATATATATATATATATATAACACTGGCATTCTATATTTATTAAAAATAATATTGGTTCTTCAGTTGGATTTCATTCTGTTTTTTTATAAAAATATCATTCAAACAAACATAAAAAGTCAAATGAGATTTTGTTTGGTTAAATTTTAATATTATACTATTTATAATTAATTTTACTATTTTGTATTATAAAAATGTTAAGCATTTAAAAAAAACAGTAAATTTTTCAAAGGAAAAGACGTTTCATAAATTTTGAATAATGATCACTAGTTAGTATAATATCTGTTACCAAATCGTCATAAAATTGGGAAATACAATAATTATAATATATTCAAATTCTGAAACAACTTCGAAATTTGTTATACTTGTTAGTTATTAATTAATTTTCAACAGATAATTGTTTTGCAGTTTTTTTTTTCAATCACAAGTAGAATAGGAATTTTAGAAATTATTTGATTTTGATCACTTTTCAATTTTGTTTTTTAATATTATTTAGTTATTTTGTTGGATTAGTCGGAAAACTCCTAACATATATATAAAAGAAACTATTAGTGTTATTTTAATCTTTTATTTTGAAAAATACAAAAGAAATAATTTAGAAAAAAAGAAACGCAATTCACGAGTCATTATAGTGTAACTGTAATTTTTATGATAAAACATAAGGGATAATTGATATAAAATGTTAAAGAGTGATTGAACAAGACTATGAAACTTTTGATATTATTAGGCAGATGTTAAAAGTCCTATTATATTATATATTATGTACGAATTTATTATGATAAATTAAACAAACACTTTAAAAATAAATAAATTTTTTAATAAACTAGATATAATTTATGTTCTTACGGATAACAATATTCTCTAAAAGTTCACGACACTTTTCAATCTTAGATCTAAAAAGTTTCTTGATCCCTGATTTAGGGTTCAGTGTTTCGCTTTGAATCGGAAAAGAGCATATCTACAAAAAATACTCTAGCGCTCAAGTTATGAGTATACGTCAACAAATAATAAATATTATAATAATGAATGTAATTAACTTATCTTATAAACATTCTAGTTATATCATGTTTACGAATTTTTACCTAATTGGGTTTAGTTGAACAAGTACTAATAAGTCTTAATTATTAACCTTAATTAGTCACAATTTCTTTCTACTTTCATAATTTATTACCGACATAATATAGTGTCAATCGAGAAGATCTCAACTATTTATGTAACATCTCATTTTTATCAGCTTAAAAGTTAATAAAAATAGGGAGTTTTATCATAGTTTCAAAACAGATAATTGAGTGTACACAATACATTAATACAGTCTTACAACAGATATGACTATAAAAATATATCACTTATACACTTAAACTAAACTAATAAAACTTTATACTTGAATCGACTACTACTAAAGCTCCCACTAAGAGGGCTCCTTCTCAACCCTAAATGATGGCTCTTCATCCTCCAAAAGTGCCTCTGACATTACAACCACATCTGCTCCCACCGAAAAGGTGATCATCACAAAACGAAAACATACAACACGAGACCGAAACACAAAAAGCAAGGGTAAGCTAATCTGATAAGAAAAAATCATGCAATTCAATTATAAACAGAAACCATGCAATCTTTCTCATTTACACCAGAATCACGTAGGCCACCACAAACACAATATAGATATATTACTCTAGACTCGATATCCGGATTATGTAAGCGACATCAGACCTCTTGGTGGCTTGCACCTGTGAAGGTTCCCAAACTCTGCAGAGTTTGGGCTCAAGGGGTTATCACCCAACCACTCCCAGGGTAAGTCTCCTTCGCGTCTAAGACTGATCAAGTCCAAAGACTAGGACCTCCTGCTACTCCTCACGACATAATCTATTTTGCTCTATCTGAGCGTGAATGATTATTGGAGTTTCAGAATACCAACCAATAGTTAGTCCTTATGTCCTTACACATACTAAAACATACTCCTTAGAATTTCCCTTGAAATCCTAGTTCAATCACATCTTTTCATAATCCAAATTCATGAAATTTCACCACACCTATTACCAGTCATAACAATTCATGCATATTATAACTAAGTTAACATTTTAACATTCAAACATAGCTTCATCCATTAGAAACAGAGAAATAACACTAAGTTGTAGAGGTTCTCACCCAAGTTAGAAGGTCTCGCTCAAGCGAAAAGGCTCTCTCGCTTAGATGAGTCATTCTCGCCTAAGCGAGGCTCGAAACAGAGAACAACCCAGACTCTGGGCGAATTCTCGCTCAAGCTAAGTTGTCTCGCTTAGACGAGAGTGACTCTTGCTCAAGCGAGATTGGCTCGCCTAGGCGAGATCTTGAGTAGTGACAGGGATGAGTTTATGATGTTTTCGCTCAGGCGAGAGCGACTCGCTTAGGTGAAAATATCATATTCCCAATATGTTCTCTCATGCAACAGCCCAGAATTCATGCCCACATTCAATCATATACCCAATCACACATTCCAAACATCAATTCAGCACACAATTATGGAATCAAGTTCATCAGACATGGTTTATATGTGAAATTTAGAAGAATTAGTTAGCTTCCCTTACTTGCTATCCTGCTTAGACAACTTTATAAACATCAACGTCTTAAAAACGTCAACGTTTCTAACACCACAAGATGCTCTATCTAAACATAGAAACATCACAAGAACGATCAGGATATACCGTTATGATCACTGATCAGCAGAGACTCATACTGATGATTAAAACGTCGCATGCAAGCGGACAAGGGCTCGCATGCAACAGAAAACAAAAAAAAAATATTAAAAAGAGAACAAAAACTCAACTTATGCGAATGGAGAAATTGATCGGTCCAATTTGAAGAGCTCGCCGAGAGGATCAATCCTACGGTCTCGGTTCTTCAATCAGACGACTAGAGAGAGACAGAACCTCTAGAGAGAAGTCAGAGAGCTATAGAAAAGTGATTTCTAGAGAGATAGTGTGTTTTAAAATAATGAAACTCGTTTATAACAATTCTATTTATTCTAAAACTTTTTAATATTAAAATAATCGAATCTCACTATTTTTAAACCACTATCATTCTTTAAAACATCATTTTCTACAGTCTCACAATCTAAGCATAACAGGTGTATGAACCAATATTGAAAATATAATCCAAAATGATCTCGAACAAGGTACTGGAGATGATCTTGAACATATATAATATACTGGTCCTTAGGCTTAATGAGAGTCTTTGAAATACAAAAAATGATGTCAACGTTGATATTTCTGATACTCCAAAAAATATTTATATTCTTTGGCTACTTCATCCTATAGGTACACTATTGATATAGTTTAAGTACAATTTATACCTTTGAATTGAATAGAATTATTTTGAAGGAAGTCAAGTTGAATGATTCATTTAGTTTAGTTTTTAAAATTACATAATTTTAAATAAAATCTTTTAAATTAAACTGAATCATAATTTGTAAAATTAGAAAATATGTTTTAAATCAAGATGTTCATTAAATAGTTCAAATAGTTTTAAAAATTAAGTATGAAAAAATAATTTGAAATAGTTTATTTATTTACACTTCCTTAAATATTAGTATAATTTGCTTAAGTTAAGTTTTTAAACAAGATGATGTTAGAGATACCTTCCAAAATTCATCAATAATTTGTTATATCATATAAGTTAAGTTTAAATTTAAAATAGTTCACAACAAACATTTTATCTATCTTTTATTTTTATCATTTGTTTGTTATAGAGAATACATAGATATTCGACTTAAAGTTATAAACCAATTATTAAAAATATTGAAATTTGCTTAAAAAAAGTTATATCTTTTAATGAATTATGTTTTCATATGCATAAATTCTAAAATCAATTCTGAAATTTTCTCAGCTCAAGTAGTGACATAACATTATTAGTTTTAAAATTTATCATTGTATTCGAAATATCACCTATAATAGAGTTTAAAATTCCGATATTTTAGGATTAAAATGATATTATTAAATGAATTAACATAATAATAAAAAAATAATAATGACGTGTGTCATTTTTTTTGTAAATAAGTATTTGCATTTAAAAATAATTAAGTGTAAATAAATTCACATTTAAAACTAAAAATAATAAAAAATGAAAAGAAAAATTATTAATATTATAGATTATTATTATTAGGTTAAAATACTCCCTTCATCCATGTTTTGGTTGAAAAATCTCAAATAGGTCCTAAGATTTTTTTTAGTCTCAATTAGGTCCATATTTTTGAAAATATGTAACAATTAGACCCATTCCGTTAGTATGATGTTAACGGTGTTAAGGATATGCCACGTGTTAGCTCCACATTTTTTTGATTTTTTTTTTAATTTTTTTTTAATTTTTTTTTTTTAATTTTTTTAAATTTTTTTAAAAATTTTAAATTTTGTTTTGAAAATTATTCATACCACGTGTCACGTCAATATTGTGTCACGTGTCACGTTAGTAAGGTGACACATGTCAAATTATTGTCTGAATCTCAATTTGGTCCATATATTTGTTATTTTTATTACATTTCAGTCCATTTTTTTAAAATTTTTTAAATATATTTATTTTAACCTTTTACAAAATTGTTTTAAAATTTTATATTTAAATTTATAAAATTGTTATTTTTAAACCAAATCTAACATTTGTATATAAATTATTTAAAACAATTTTGTAACAAGTTAAAATAATATTTTAAAATTTTAAAACAAAATATAAAATAAACTTAATATTATTAAAATTGTTTAATAAAAATATCATTATAAAATTTATATAAAAGCTAAATTTGATATCAATTTGGAGAAGATGAAATTGAAAATTAAAAAAAAAATGGACTAAAATATAATTAAAATAACAAATATATGGACCAAATTGAGATTCAAACAATAACTTGACACGTGTCACCTTACTGACTTGACACATGGCACAATATTAATGTGACACGTGGCATGAATAATTTTGAAAAAAAAATTAAAAAAATTCAAAAAAAATTCAAAAAAAATTCAAAATTCAAAATTCAAAATTCAAAAAAATAAGGAGCTGACACGTGGCATGTCCTTAACACCGTTAACATCATACTAACGGAATGGGCCTAATTGTTACACATTTTCAAAAATATGGACCTAATTGAGACTAAAAAAAATCTTAGGACCTATTTGAGATTTTTCAACAAAAACATGGACCAAGGGAGTATTTTAACCTTATTATTATTATTGTAACTTTGCAATGTTTGGAACCTTTGTGAAGAAAGTAATGAGCATGAAGACAATTGAGGTTTGTGAAGGCCACCTGAATGGTGAGAAGTGATGGACAACATGACATGACAGCTACTTCAACGGCCTTCATTAATTATCAGATCTCGTGGACCATTTAATCAAAATTTTTGGGGGGTTTTAAATTTAGGATAACGATAGAACGCCCCCTTTTTCTGATTCCGAAGTTACCGCCTACGTGGCAGTTATTATTTTAATAATTTTTAAGGAAATGGTAATTGGAGGCAGCGACAAAGGAAATTTAGCGTGATGTGCACGCGTTTTGAGTTGGATAAAGTTTTTAAAAAAACACATTGCCTGTGCGTTTTCCCTCGTTTCTTCCCCTCAAATTTCTTCTTGGAGCAGAGACGCACAAGCAAGCAGAGAGGCATTTGAATCGCAAGGCATTCTCTTCCCCAAAAGGCTATCGTTCCATAAAGGTTGGTGTTGTGGGTCGTAGTGGAAGCGGAT